>Ga0115853_100378_pt1 | contig 13894 bp, 14 predicted proteins | sample InSIn5gowninarea_FD_83867 | JGI IMG/M metagenome (GOLD analysis project Ga0115853, IMG submission 83867)
ATCCTCTCCCGTCAAACTTGATGTCTTTAATTATATCACCTTCAACTTTAAGGTCAATTGAAATTTCATCACCACAGAGTGGATTGCTATCATTTATTCTTATATCCGGTTCTACAATTTTTCCAGTTACCATAGTTCCCAACCATTCTTTTACATATCTATTACTAAGATTTGATTTCTCAGAAATTTCATCAACTGTAGATGGAGGTAATGTAGACATGACATCAAAAAGTCTAGTCCTGTGTCCAATTGATAGCATCAATGATAAAGCCGCTTTATTTATGGTATCAATTAGATAATCTGAAAAAGAATCACCCATGCATTGAATTCCTTCACAAAATATATTAAAGCTATTGTGAAAAAGGATTCAAAGTCTTGACGGTACAAGTCGAAAGTTCGATCAGAAATATTTGATAAAATGAAATCAAGTTTTGCAAACGCATTTCCCTATCTTTTCCAGAGATGAAGTCATTGTTAATTTGAAAATCTAGTTTTCTGACTCTTGAGTGATTCAAAAAGTCAACAAAATTCAGAAAATTGCAAATTGCAAATGCCAGCAAAAGATCTACTTTCTCATGATACTTAAAATGAACCCAAGCCTGACAAATAGTATATTGTAAAAAGATTTTATTTTAGAGTAATTCAACTATTAATTATGTCGATTGCAGATTTTGTAAACCCTCTTAGATTCTGCTTTATCATTTTAGTTTCACTTCTAAGCATATTTCTGACTTCATGCGTCTTTGTAAATGTTCTAGCTAGCAATGTAAATGACCCTGATAAAATTTCAGATGCTGAGGTCTACGTATCTAATGTAATTAACGACCAAAAAGCAAGGGATCTGAAAAATCATTTTGAAACAGGAATGGAAGAAGGAAATAAAGATAATTGGGTTTTTGTTAACCACGATATTTATGGGACAAGGAACAGTAATCAAACGCAGATCGACAAGTCCAACGTTGGCGAATTAAAGGTAAAGTGGAGATTGAATAACACGTATGAGATTCAAGACCCACCCATAATAGTAAACGATACTGGTTATTTTCAGGACTATGTAGGAAATCTCATTTCTTTTGATACTTTGACTGGTAACATTAAATGGAAGCTCGACTTGGACGGAGGTCCAACTATGGGTTTGTATTATTCAGATGGAATAATTTATGCAACCGTAGGAACTAAAGCTAAAATTATTTCTGTAAACTCTAGTAATGGAGGGATTTTGTGGGAGTCTCCGAAGTTAGGGGATACAGGTTTAGGGTACGCCATAAATTCACCCCCCTTGATTTGGAAGGATTATGTAATCGCAGGTTCTGGCGGTAGTGGACTTCCCCCTGGAAAGGGATTTGTAAAAGGTAACATTACAGCTTTAAACAAAACAGACGGGAGTTTGCTATGGAATATTGACACTACGACTGGAGCGTGGATTGAGAAAGGCAAGAATCCACCTAACGGCGGAGCAACTGCTTGGTCAGGTGGCTCTATTGATCCTGATAGAGGGGTTGCATATATCCCATTAGGTAGTGCATCCCCTAATTTCAACGCATCAACAAGACAATCACCCAATCTTTATTCAAATCATATGGTAGCAGTCGACATTCGGGATGGGAAGATAATCTGGGCAACGCCCTTTATTGCGCATGGGACAGTCTTAAAGGTAAAAGTTCCAGACACACATGATTGGGATACTTCCTGGGGAAGTAGCGTAACTAATGTTAAATTTGAAAACGGGTCGTCGAAAAAAATAGTGATAGGACATGACAAGATGGGTAACGTGATTGCAATGGATGCATTATCCGGGAAAGAAATATGGTGGACAACTTTGGGTAGACAAGTTAACACTGACAACCTACCAACTCCATCAGGGAGCGGAATGATTTGGTCATACGGGATTTATAATTATCATGCTGTAGACGAGGATACCATATACATTCCTGCAACTAACAGAGGATTGAATTTTTTTACTGACGGATTAAGCGGACATAAAGAAGATCCAGAGAATTCCATTGAGCAGGGATTAGTAAATGGTACTATATACGCATTAGATAAAAAATCAGGCGCCGTTAAATGGAAGATCGATACAGATTACCCTCCAAGAGTTTCTCCCCTTGTGTCAAACGGGATTGTTTACACCGGTTATATTAAATTTAGTGAAAATTATAGGACTGGGATCATTTTGGCACTAGACAAAAATACTGGAGAAAAACTTTGGGAATATGATGTTCGAGGTTCTATCTCTCCAGTTGGGGCATCTATAGGGAATGGAATGTTATTTGTACCTACCGACAAAGTCAATCCATATCCAAACGAAGATGACGACGATGAGATAGGAGGCTCAATAATCGCATTCACGCCGATCCACAGCTAATTGATTCAGGTTTTATTTTTTTCATCCGTTGAACACTCTAAACAACACAATGAAATAGAATTTGACTTGTTGTTTTTATATTTAATCGTACAATTTTTACATTGATCAAATGGGCAGTAATCACATTTTCTGAGTTCGTTATCGCAAATCATCTGAGTACACAATCTGCAAAAACTAAAGTGTTTATTGCAAATTGTATTATTGCAATAATAGCATCTTTTTATGTCTTGACCCCGCATTACATCTATGTTCTTTTCACATACGATACATACCTTCTTAGCTGGAGGCATTTTTGATCAGATTCCTTTCTTGCATCAACATCATATAGTAAACAGACAGTTAATTTACCTATTTATGAAAAAGATTTGATGGAGTCAAATCAGACTAAAAAAAGATTTGAATTGATAAAATTCTCATTTGACTAATGATAGAATCTAGTGCTTTGGATGTTGAGACAAATAGCAATTTGGAGACTAGCGCATAAAACTTTTATGATCATAGTTTTCTTTCACTCGCGGAGTAAAAGTTAGTGAGGTAATTGCGATTGATGAATCATACTTCTACTAAAAGATGCGAGGCTACCCAATATTCTGGCCTTTTATCGTAGGTCTAAGAATATCTACACATAGTTTCACGATCGTATAGATTAAATATGAACTAGATTTTAACCGACGTTTCTAGTTATTGATTATGCTAGAAATAAATTTGTGATAAAAATTTTGGTTTAATTGTACAGCCTGATCTTAAGAATTTTAAATAAATTCAAAAACCCATTAAACATTGATAATGAAGAATATTATGATGATTTCTATGATTTCTATGATTACGTTATTTTCGATTATGAATACCAATTATATTTTTGCAGATAATAAAGATACACAAACTAAAACAAACGAGGGTATAACGGAACCAAATAGAGACCTTGTTCAAGATAATTACCAAAATAACCAATGTAAGGATAACGCCAAGTGCGATAATCAATCACTCGAACAACTGAATAATCAAATTAATCAATGCAGGGAGGGTGCAAACTGTGTCAATGAGTCAGTATCAAATATATTTGTATGCGAGGAGAGATCCTTGTGTTTGATACAATACGAGGGACCATTTGAACTGCTGAATCCATACTAAATTAAAATCAAAAAAGTTGCCCTTTTTGAGTCATGTGGATCTAATTTTGGAGAACACAGATAATGACAATACTAGATTCAAATGGTATTAAAGTTCTATTGTAAAGAATCTGCTTTAAATGTTAAATTGCCTTCGAGAATACCTACTTTATCCTTTCTTGAATTTTCTTTCCCTTTTATTCTTTAATGAAATCCCTAACGGTCTCTTTATGGACCTGATCTAGATGACAATCAATTCAAATTTGTTTATTTATTTACGGAGGAATGAACCATTTCTAATACTCAGGGAGGCGTATTTCATGGTAAAACATCTGCTGATGCTGAATCCGAATCTAATTAGATTGAATGCATTCCACAGAGAATTAGAGTTCAATGATATCGATGTTTGTTTCGACTCTTTAGTAATCTTTTTGATCAAAATTACCTGGAAACTCTATAAATTATTGAAATTTGATCCAAAGATTTAAAAAATTATAGGAATTCAATAATATTATGATGGTACAACAATTAATTTGTGACCAGTGTAAAATTGTATTATTAGAGAAGGATTCAAAACATTTGAATGATGAAAGATTTCCTATTACCGAGGATGAAGCTAAGATGATTGACAGGGATCATAGAGGTCATGAATGCCATATTGAATTGGTCGAAAAGTTTGCATAGAATTACTTAAGCACAAACAAAACTTTAATTAGAAACATACAGAAAAGAGATTGGCAATGAAGAAAAATTTAAATGATATCGATGATTAAAAAATGTTATCCCTCGGAGCCGAACATAAATGGTAGCAAAATATGATTTGCCAATCATCTAAGCCTTCGTAAAACAAAGAATGTACCGAGTCTACGAGCTAAAGAACTCTGCTTTATGCTCTTCACTGCAAAAATAATCAATTTTTTTTACGCCGAGATTTGAGTCACCATCAATATGAGGCCACGCTTGACTATGTTGCATTTCGTGGCCGCATAAAGCACAATGGATTAGCCCCTCGTTATTATCCTCATCACCCTTAAAGTTATTCACGGACTAATCCATTTGAACTGGACCTTATATAATCTAGATTACTAAAGAAAGAATTTATGTAAGATGACTCAACTAAATAGATATATTGTCTTTCTTTGGAAATGCATCAGGTAATAATAGTAAGAAAAAGAACAAGTACAAAGAATTAACTCTTGCCATAAAGCAAAGTGTACTTGAGAGATCGAAAAACAGATGTCAGGAATGTTCAAAGAAATTATCCGGAACCAATCAACCGCATTTTATTTATATAAATGGGTCAAAAAAGGATAACAGACCAGAAAACTTGCGGGCTGTTTGTCCAGAATGTTATGAGGATAATAATCCTAATAATAATGGAAATATGTTTTCCTCCATTAAAAAAATATTTTCAAAACCATAGTTCCTATTTTAACCCTTTTTTATCCCTTACCTAATGACAGGCAATTATGCTAGCCCAAGTTAAACGAGGCTTTCATGAAAGGATGTAAAGTACAAAAATATTCATACTTTGATTCGGTAAGACTGGTAGTATCAAGGACATATTTCTTGTCAGTCATTATCAAGGATGAATCAAAAGATTTGCCATCATCAGCAAAACTAGTCACCGTATGTGGAACATTGTCCAAATTAGTCCATTCTATAGCCTCCCCCTTTTTGGCTTCAATTACTGCTGGCTCATAAGCGGGATTCCCCTGACCTGAGGCACCGGCGGGGATGGTAGCAGCAACTATTGTGGTATTTACGACTTTGGGTATCGTGGAGTTTTGAGATTCACCTTCTGTTTTTTCATCTTCTGAAGTTGCTGTGGCTGTAGAAGACATCCAGGCGGTAGATATTATCAACCCAGATCCTATTATCATAACCACTACGCAAGCTGTAGCTATTTTCAATAAATGAGCACTATTTCTATAAGAAGCGATTATTATTATTAGCGATGGAATACTTATGGTTACAATAATGGCGATAAATGAAAATATTGAAGGAACTTTGGTACTTACCTGCACAGCCCCGATGATTCCAGCAGTTACGAATAGAATCAATATTATAGCCACCGCAGTTTTTGATTTTTTTGAAGTAGGAAATCCATCCTTGAAAAGTCCAGCAGTTAAGAAAATTAATCCAAAAAACATCAACAAAATTGAAACAGCGTGCATTCCATCCATAAAGGTTTTAGCGATTCCAGAAAGAGCTACGGCTACTCCAATCGCACCAACAGCTGTTAAACCAGCGCCCGGCATGAGCAAGTCCCAGTCTGTCATGAATATATTAAAAGGTGATTATGGTATAATTAATAGTTTCTTTATTTTAATTCTTAAAAACACGTTATTATTTTGATTCCGAGAAGCTGATAGTTAATGAGTCAACTAATAATAGAGATCAGGGGTAGCCACCTGGAATCATTAGACCAAACTGTATCTATTAGTAATCCGCAGGAATCTTGTGCGTTATTATTGGGCAAAAAGAAAGAGAACGTCTATCAAATTGAAGAAATAATCCCCATGAGTAACAGAGATTCATCTGAGGTCAGGTTCGCCATGGATGAAAATGAATTAATAAAAATTTACAGATATGCTGAATTATCTAATATTTCAGTCGTTGGTATTTTTCATTCACATCCTTCTAAGCCCATTCCATCAGAAACCGACAAAACGTACATGGAGATCAATCCAATACCATGGATAATTAAATCTACAATAACAGATGAAATAAGATGTTTTATTTTCAGTGATGCTTCAAAAGGAAAAAATGATGGTATTGAAGAAATTAGGATAATTACTATCAAGGACTAATTCTTGAAGTATCTCTGGGGTATAAAACTGCCTCTCTAATATTGTTAAGACCTAGTAATACCATCATTAATCTATCAAATCCTAATCCACACCCAGAGTGAGGAGGCATCCCCCATTCAAAGACTCTCAAATGATCGTTAAAGTTTTCAATAGATAACCCTTGCTCTGTCAGTCGGCTCTTTAGTTTTGTCACATCATGTTGTCTGGTCCCTCCGGATACAAGTTCAAGATGTCCAAACTGCAAATCAAATGATTTAGACAAGGTAGGGTTTGATTCCTTCTCGTGTATATAAAAGGGCTTTAGACTTAATGGCCAATCAACAATGAAATAAAACTTGTCAAATTTTTCCCCTAACTTTCTTAAAGAGGAATCGGATAGATCATCCCCGAAGGTTACTTTTTCTCCAAGACCATTTAGTTCATCCAAACATTTATCGTAACTTATTCTTGGAAAGGTGGTTGAAATCAAATCGTTGAAGGTGTTTTCATTAAAGAACGGATTATCATTTCCAGTAGAATCGGAATCCCTCATATTAACAAGTATTTTCTTGATCAGTTCTTCCACTAAATTCATTATATCATAATAATCAAGGTAAGCTGCTTCAAGATCTACACTTAAGAATTCATTAAGATGTCTAAGAGTGTGAGAATTTTCGGCTCTAAAATATGGCGCGATTTCAAATACACGATCCAATGATAGGACAAGTTGTTCCTTATATAACTGAGGGCTTTGAGCTAAGTACCCTTTTCTTTTGAAATAATCAAATGAAAAAAGGTTTGACCCACCTTCGCTTGCACTTCCTATGATTTTTGGTGTATTCACCTCTATGAACTTGTTTTCATCGAAAAAGTTGCGAATTATTCTCAATGTATTCGAACGCCTGATAAAGATATTAGCAATTTTGGGGTTTCTCAAATCCAAAGCTCTACTGTCTAGCCTGGTATCCAAATTTGATTCAACCCTGCCTGTTGGATCAACGGGAAGAGATAGAGAAGCTGGTGAGAAAACCAAAATTTCCTTGACTTTGATCTCTAAAGGAAAATTCTTAGATTTAGTATCTTGTAATATTCCCGTTATTAAAATATTACTCTGTCTAGGAATAGATTTTGCTTTTTGTAAATTCTCTCCTACCAAAACAGTTTGTACCAAACCGGTTACATCTCTAAGTAATATGAATCCAAGTTTACCTAAATCCCTGAAATCCTCAATCCAACCTGCAACTTTAACTTCTGAACCTGTTTGCAACCCTTGTAATTCAGAAGTGAATTGGGTTCTTGTGTTGCTATTTGATTCATTGTGAGATGAGTGAGCCATATCTATTGAAATCAATTAACTCCTTATAATAAACTACATGATCAGCATTGTATTCAAATAGTTTTTAATCAAACTCAATTATGAGATCGATTTGCCTAACAGCACTAGATATCATTTTGATAGTTTCTAACCTGTTTTCATCAATTACTTTAGAATTCTTTGCGAGTACCACCCTTGTTAACTTACTCCCATCAGGCAACCAGACAAAATTTACACTTTCTAATTTTGCGGGATGAAATAGATTATCTAGGAATCTTCGATCATTAGAATCAGATTCAATTATCCAAATGTCTTTCTCAAAGGCCTTATTTATGATATCACCAAGTTCGTTGTTGGAACGAATCAGCCTTATGTCCGAACTCTTTAAGATTAGTAAATGTTCATTCTGAATTTCTTTTGCCGAAACTAGCGTCATTTTATTTATGCTAGAATTCTTTTGAGCTAGCCTAGTAAGGACTATGGAGCTCTCAACGTCTGATTGAGTGATTTCGCCTGATTCAAGTTTACTTTCACATAAGTTACATAAAATACCTGTTTTAGCGTCAAAAGTGCAAATAGGGGTTTTCATTACCACTTTAAACCTAATAAAAGAATACACTTAAATATCTTTGATTTTTTTCCATTCTATTCGTCCTTAGCATATGAACCGGATTATTAGTTATCTCTAATTTTAGCAATCTAGTTAATTAATTTAGTCTAGCTAGTTGTCTGATTTCATTCTTATGATGGAATAATGCACGGGTGGATTAAGATAAACGGTCATTGGCATCTTGGCAAATACTTAAGATTATTCGGAAGTTTCAAATTAGTAGTAGTAGTAAGGTATGGTTCATTATTAGATGGATGTCTGAGTGCAAATACTCTAACCCTTATCCCATTTGCGATTGTAAAATACGTGTTTTCTCTGGACCATATTTTTTCTGCGATAGTCTTAACATCGAAAATATTCCCGTTAATTCCCACCTGCACTATGACACCTTGTGTATTTTTTTTTACGCAGGTTATAAGTAGTTCTGTCATGAATTTGGAGTTCAAAGCAAAATTGCCTGATCACCAATAAAATCGTTTAACATTAAAATTGGAGACCAATCTTATGCAAAAAATATTATAAAGCGCAAGTGAAAATAATCCTATGATGTTAAAAAAAAAACTAAACGCTGAATAATCTTAAAAGTAGTAATTTAAAATGAATGAGAGAGGAGGAAAGTACGGAAACAGACCTGAAGGAGGCATAGTGTATGATACAAGTCAGTGATCTTTCTATAGCTTATGAAACAAAATCAGGAATTCTAAAAGCCGTCGATAACATTTCATTCAATATGAAGGATATCAAAGGTATCGGGATAATAGGGGAATCTGGATCAGGAAAGAGTTCGCTCGGCTATGGACTGATGAGGTCACTAGCAGAAAACGGGTCAGTTATATCAGGAAATTTCATATTTGATGACCAAGATATTTTAAAAATCCCAGAAAGAATATTCGATCAGAAATATAGATGGAAGCAAATATCAATGGTATTTCAGGGTTCAATGAATAGTCTAGATCCAGTGTTTACCATAGAAGATCAGATGAAGGAAATTTTGCTAGCACACAGAAAAAAAATATCCAGTAAAGATTGTATTTCAATCATAAGGGCAGCACTTTATGATGTAGGGTTAAATCCTGACCTTGTTTGTAAGAAATATCCTCATGAATTGAGTGGTGGAATGAAACAACGTATAGTAATAGCCAATGCTTTACTACTTGGACCAAGAATCCTTATCGCAGACGAACCGACGACTGCATTAGATGTAGTGATTCAATCTCAAATTTTGCAATTGTTAATAAGATTAAAAGAGGAAAAAAACATGAAAATAATAGTAATAACGCATGATATGTCGTTGATTCCGAACCTAGTAGAAAGAGTAATCATAATGTACGCAGGTCAAGCTGTTGAAATATCGGATGTCAAAACAGTGTTTGAGAAACCTTTGCATCCATATACCCAGGCCCTAATTCAATCAATACCCCACATTAGATCCTCGGAAAAATCAATCAAATTCATCAGAGGAGACCCCCCTAAGTTAACGGAAATAGGAGAAGGCTGTCGGTTTATAGATAGATGTCCGCGTGCATTTGGAGATTGCAAAAGGGATCCTCCTGATATCCTAGTTGGTAATAATTTGGTGAAATGTTGGTTGTACAAAAATAACTTTTGATTCCATCCGATCTAAATATTTTGGCTGCAATTGTTAAATAGAATTTTTTAATAGATATTAAGTTTATATCTTAAAAAATAGAATAATAAACATTAATGCAAGCTCTTCTCGATGTGGGTAGAATTAGACAGGATTTTCCAATTTTAAATAGACGACTAAATGATGGAAAAAAATTGATTTACCTTGATAACGCTGCAACAACTCAAAAGCCCAATGAAGTGATAGATGCAATTTGTAAATATTATTCAGAGTACAATTCAAATATTCATAGAGCCGTTTATCAGATTGCTGAGGAAGCTACAGAGGAATATGAAGCAACAAGACAGAACGTTAAAAATTTCATAAATGCGAAATATGAAGAAGAAATTATTTTTACGCGAAACACCACCGAGTCTATCAATCTAGTGGCCTACTCATGGGGAAGTGCCAACATTAAGAAGGGTAATACGATACTGTTAACCGAATATGAACACCATAGTAATATCGTACCATGGCAGATACTTTGTAAAACTCGCGGAGCAAAAATCAAGTACTTAGAGGTAGACGAGGATGGATATCTAGACCTAGAAGTATTGGAGGAGCTATTGTCTAGGAAAGGTGAAGGGAAAATCAAGATGGTGTCTCTTAGCGAGATGTCAAATGTATTGGGAACGATATTTCCAGCAAGAGAAATTATCAAAATTGCACATGAAAAAAATATCCCTGTGGTTTTAGATGGAGCCCAGTCAGTTCCACATATCAAAACGGATGTTCAACAAACAGAATGTGATTTTCTAGCATTTTCAGCCCATAAAATGCTCGGGCCTACAGGTGTGGGAGTTTTGTACGTCAAGAAAGCAATATTAGAAAAGATGAAGCCATTTATTTCTGGTGGTGATATGATCAAAGAGGTACATAAACAAAACACGATATTTAATGAGCTACCTTACAAATTTGAAGGTGGAACACCCAACATAGCTGATGTGATTGGATTTAGCGCTGCTATAAAGTATCTTAATAAAATAGGAATGGAGAATGTTCGAGATCATGAATTAGAAATGACCTCCTATCTTTTAGACCGCATCCAAGAAATAAAAAACATTAAAGTGTACGGTCCCAAAAACGCTAAAGATAGAGGCGGTCTTGTCTCATTTAATATCGAAGGGATTCACCCCCATGATTGCGCCACTATACTAAATGATTTCGGTGTAGCAATTAGGTCCGGACATCATTGTGCCCAGGTATTAATGGAAAAACTTGATATCGTTGCTTCTTCCAGAGCTAGCCTATATATTTATAATACTAAAGAGGAAATTGATATATTAATAGATGCTTTAAATCATGCTAGGAGGATATTCAAAATATGAGTGAAGATATTTACAGAGAAATGATCCTTGACCACTATAGAAATCCACGAAATAAGGGAAAAATTGAAGAACCGGATATAAGAATAAATGATAGCAATCCACTCTGTGGTGATGAAATTTCAATTGACCTTAAAGTTGAAGGTGATATAATTAAAGACATCAAGTTTGACGGGAGAGGATGCGCTATTAGCCAGGCTAGTGCCTCGATGTTGACTGAAATGGTTTCAAATAAACCGCTAACAGCAATTAAAGATATAACAAAAGACGACGTCCTCGAAAATATTGGATTGACAAATTTGGGTCCTGCTAGAATAAAATGTGCTTTACTTTCCTTAAAAGTGCTAAAACTTGGAATGGTAAAATATTATGTTGATAAGGATCCAACATCAGCCGCTCAAATGAAGGACGAATCCAAAGTTTTCTAACTAACAGTAAATGAGTATGGATTTGATTCTCCGAAAACATAATAGATGAACTTTCTACTAATCTATGGTGAATAAAAAGATCCAAATAGACTCAATAAATCCTTATTGGAATATCAAAGTATCTTTTATTCTTTTATTTTTACTTATTTTTATTGTTGTAAGTGTTCTTGCGATAACAGGAATAACAGGTAATTTAAACGAAATAGTGATAGAATTTATCAATCAAATAAGGAGCCAAACGTTGGACAGTGTATTCATAATCATTACGACCACATCAGATACTATCAATTTGATAATAGTTGGTTTTATTCTTACAATAGTTAAGAGGACTAGAAAAATTGGTATGATTTTATTGATTTCTTTGGTTGCCGTTACCATTTTAGTAACCTATTGTAAGCCCTTGTTTGCAATTGAGCAACCAGATTTTGAATTTAAACCATTGGTAGTATTACCAGATAAATTTACTCTCGAGCGGGATAGCTTTATGCCTTTTGCCCAAGACTATTCATATCCTTCCAACCATATCGCATCAGCGGCAGCGTTTAGTTTTATTGTCGGTGGGTTATCCTATAAATATTCGCCTAGATTCGCAATCGCATTTTTAATATTTTTTCCAGTACTAATAAGCTTCACCAAGTTGTATCTTTTTCAGCACTATTTGCTAGATTTGGTAGGTGGGTATTTTCTTGGTTTGGTAATAGTTGCAGTTTTAGTAAAGACCCTAAAAGCTAACGAGCAACATAGAATTAACATTATTGATTCGAACCCTAATGAATAATTCTATGAGTATTTATAGGACTTGGTAATTGTATCAAAATCCCTATCTTAATGAAATGATTCGATAATACATGCTCAAGTGAACCTATTTGTTAGCCCTGGATCTAGTAATAACCAACCAAAGTGTGAATCATCGTGTACATATCGGTAATCCTTGATATTTGGTTTCAATTTTAAAGCCCGTATACCAGATAAAAGCTCGTTTTGAAGTTGCAACCCCAATTTCCTTGAAATATCATTATCTTTTTGAGATTCAACTGACCTTGGTAACAAAACTCTATAACTAAAATTACAAGCAAAATAACATTTGGCATAATGATTTAATATATGCTTGGATACGATTGAAACACATCCATAATTATCTAATTTCTCAGTGAAATCTGCAGAATAGCGTTTTAGAAATTCAATATTTACCAAACAAATAATAGAATAATGGGTATACTCTTTATATTCATTTTGACAGAAAATGAAGATTTACTATTAATGTTACTGTAGTATAGTAAATAATGAAATTAAAAGATTTGTTTTTTATATTTTTATCCGTTCCTAGACCATGGTTTGAGTAAGCTCAAATTAGTATATAGTGATTTAATTCTCTTAAGATTAGCTTACTGCATCTTTTTTTCTTTGGTCTTATCTATTTTTTTGGACTAATGGGTCCTTTAATACCCAGTGTCAAATAGCCCTTGTTTCGATCTAGAAGAAAATACTTTGAGATATAATCAAGAATACCCCCAAACGGATCAGTGAGTTTGTTTTCGATGTCTTGTTATGAACAGGATCAATTCATTTCTTAAAAGATACTGGAATCACATTTACAATTATTGCATTCAAATGACTTTTAATAAACATGAAAGCAACCATCCAACCATAATGAGATTTAAATGTCATAATATTGCGGTAGCATCCAACAAGGGGTTCTGGTGTTATAAAAAGGAGAAAATTTTAGAATTCAAATCATCTTGATATCCCAATTACCCTTCCACTTTTTTTGTCCTTTGTAAATTCTAATATTAAAATAAACCAAATCCATCGAAATAATGCAGTTCGTTTATCTTACCTGAAATTGATTCCAATTTTTTTGAAGATATAATTTTGTCTTTCCGTTAGTTTCATTTCAAAGTTATGTTGATAGTGTCAATGGGATATATTCAAGAAGAAACTGATAAATTTAAAAAAAATTAGCATATGGCGTGAAAACCATCTTATTACTCTCCAACTATCCTCACATTAGCACATTAAGCTTCTGCACAAAAGCTATAAAAAATTCAATCTAATTCAGATATTGTCAGATTAAATCGATCCATCTCTAAAATATCAAATTATGGGAGTGGCTTTTTGATTAAATTTAAATATATCAAAATTTTTCCCTCTATTATAATGACAAATAATGCTAACGAATTTGCACCGAATAATAATCCCTATCAAATGGCTTTGAGACAGCTTCAAGAAACTGCAAAAATTATCAATTTAGATGAGGGGATTTAGGTAAACTTGGATTCATATTACTTAGAGATGTAACCGGTTTGGTACAAACTGTTTTGGT
>Ga0115853_100382_pt1 | contig 13886 bp, 15 predicted proteins | sample InSIn5gowninarea_FD_83867 | JGI IMG/M metagenome (GOLD analysis project Ga0115853, IMG submission 83867)
CTTCAGTAGTTGTGGCATATGAATATCAGAGTTCACTTGGGAACAGGTGGACCAGGTTGCCACATGGAAGACATCAAATGCATGCCATACAAATGAGGTTCATCTCTTATGAGGGCACACTTAGTCCTTCAAATGATACACATGAGGTCAGCATAGTACAGACACAGGAAGTTGGTTAGTTCACAGGGTTCATCATAGGTTAGCAGGGTTCCTATATAGTTTTCAGCCAACATAGCTATATCTTTGGTTGTGCATGTCTCATGCCCATGCTAAGAGTATATCATGGCACCTATTTGGGGACTTTTAGATACCTAATTCGTCAGATTGCCTATACATTCAATGGTTCAATTAGGTGCTTCAAGGTGTTGGATGCAACTTATAGGAGACAGGGCTTATATATTAGTCACATGCATGGGATTAATCCATGAGGCGTACGGGGGATATAATTTCATATTTGGGTACCCATTTGACCAATCTATCTAGATACATCATCAACTTTCAGTGATCCAGTCTATAGGTCATAGTTCTTATGTAGTTGCTCTTAAGAGAACATTTTTATCCATGTGGATGCATGTCAAGGTAGTTTTGGGCTCTAGGATGGTCTGATCCCAAATAAAAGAGTAGATTAGAGTACCCATTTGGATTATGCACAGGTTTGCTACTCCACTTGGAATTTTTAGGATACTTCATTAGCACCTCATTTTATTAGGGGGGCCCACTATTGTCACTCATGATGTGACCTTGAGTTTATGTTGGGACTTGGAACTAGGGATCACCACTTATTGTCTTGGGCCCCTAAATGGCATATTATACACATTTAAGACCTTATTTTTTACATTATTATGGGCATATTTTTCACGTGGCTTAGAAGGGAACCCCTTTCCTACATCGTGGCATTTCTTTGGTTAGATGGCGAACCCATTGATGATTTATGCTTATGGGTTATGTTAATAGCACATTTTTTTAGCATTTCAATGGTAGTTTTGAGCATATAAACTTTCTATCAACTTGATATTAGAGAGGCCCCATGAGCATGGGTGTCCCCCTCTTCTCTACCTAGTGTATGGGTTCTTCATTTGACATATCTAGCACATGTTCTACTACTTGAGATGGTTCGTACAACCTAGGATGGAATATCTCTTTGCTCCTTGGTCCACATATTTGGCTCATGACTTGTATCTTACCTCAGTCACCCCCCCCCTTCTTTTGGGCGCTTGAAAGAGCTTAGTTTCTAGTCTTGAAAGAGCTTAGTTTCTAGTCTACTACAGCCTACGCAAACCCTTGAAGAGTATAACTAGGGCACAATTGACAAGAATTTTGTTGGGATTCTTGCACTAGGGAAATATGGCAATCACATTAAGAGTCGAAGATAGACTTGATGGAGTGTTGAACTTCAACTCTTGGAAAGTGAGGATTATAAATATGTTGGAGGAAAGTGATCTTGGTAGCTACATGACTAGGGTGGTTGAAGAACCTACTAATGATGACGACAAAGCTACCCTCAAGAAGGACCAATCCAAATCAAATAGAATCATCTATGATTATGTGAAGGATCACTTGATCCCTATTATCTCTCCATTGAAGATTGTGAAGGATTGCTACAATGCTTTAGTCAAGTTGTTTGAAACAAACACCCCTAATCAAAAGAGAGCTCTGAAGGGTAAGCTTTGTAGCATCAAAATGATGAAAGATGACACCATTACTACCTTCTTCATGAAGATATCCCATCTAAAGGACTATCTCGTTGCTACTGGGGAAAATGTGGAGGATGATGTCCTTGTCTAGACAGCTATTGATGGTCTTCCTCCTATTTGGGAGATATTAGTTTATGGTGTCTATGATCGTGAGAATCAACCAACCTATGAAAGTTTTGTTCATGATTGCTTACAGGAAGAAGGAATAATTATGAATAAGAGTGATCCTCCCAGTGAAGAAAATATAGCGCCTTCTTCCAAAACAAAGAAAGGAAGAGGTAGAAGGTTTTTTTCTCATAAGAACAAAGAAAGAAAGCCTAAGCCAAATCAAGAAAAAGGCATGTTGACATGTCAAAGGTTAGATGCTACGAAGGAAGTACAAAGGAAAATACCATTCATATGCACATGATTTAGATGATGAGCCTCAGAATAAGAAATAAAGGGAATCAACCTTCATCAAATGGCCAATGAACTCAAGAAGAAATAATATCTCATCTCCGCTCTCTTAGGTAGAATCACCAACAATGTTGAGACTTGGTTGGTCATATGACTGGATGCCAGAGTGCTCTTACAAATCTAATAGAGAAGAAGTCCTTTGTGCATGTTGAGCTTGGGAATTATGCTAGAAATGTGATCGAAGGTATTGGATCTACATCTTTCCAGTTGGATTCCAAGATTTTTTTTCACATTGAGGGGATATTGTTTGTTCATGGTTTGAAGAAGAACCTCCTCTCTATCTCAACTTTGGAGAATAGAGGTTTCAAAGTTACCTTTATGGATGGCAAGGCTCTTCTATGGCCTAAGGATGGAGACATGAGCTTAGTTGATGTGATTGGAGTCTGAGAGGTAGGTCTATATAGATTATCTGGTCATCCCATTAAGGAATTAGTAGATGACATGATCAGCCTTTGTGAGTGTTGTAGGTAAAGAGTCTTAAACTATGTGTTGATGGGCAGAACACAAACAGATCAAATCATGCGGAAACAATCTACTTATCAACAAGATTTCATGACATTAATGCTAACTAAGGGTGATATGCACCTACCTCAGACTGGATGGTCAATCTCCTATGGTTGTATGTTGAGATGTGCTCCTCCCCTCGGTCCATGCACTTGATACACTGTAAGAGAAACACCCTTTCACAAAAGACCAAGTATAGTTAAATCATATCATGAAAAATCGAATAAAATAAACTGAATGGAAACTTTGGCATGCAAATAGACACAACAACACAAACAACTTTTGTATCAACATGTAAAGCTTTTCATTTATCACATGAATAGAATAGAATGTTACAATAAAATGATCGCCTATAATGATCCCTATTGCAACTGAGTTATGGATCCCTCCTTCAACCTGCAACTCGATCCCACTCTAGCTTGACAAAACCCTAGGCAGAAAACTAGTATAATAACCTTTCTCTCTCAAATGCTCGGAGCTCTCTCCTCTCTTCTCATAGGTTCTTATAGGGAGAGGATAGAGGATAGGGTAGCTCCAAGGGCTATGCTAAGCCCTACCTAACTCGTCGACCTCTGACCCATTATGAGTTTTAACAGCTTGAGGTCGGGGTTTAGTGAGTTTTAGTGCTTTTAATCCTCACACGCAAATGTTCTTGAGGACTTTAGCATGTACACGCACTATGCTCCATTATGATCTGCATGTAGGGAATTTCACATGCTTACTACTCACTACAATGGTGTGTGTGGAAATAAATATAGGTAAAATGATGGTCAAACTGGTCAACAGCTCAAGAACTGGGTTCTGCTTGGCCATGTTGTTTCAACTGAGTGCATTTGAGGTATAACAGATGCCCCCTAATGTGTGAGTTAAGAAGAGGATATTGATGGTCGGAATGGATTATATCAAGTTATAAACTCTAGAGGTGAAGGAGTCCAGAAGAATCAATGCAGCAGTCCTATAGATCAAAGAGTCAGAAAAAATCTTGCCTTTCGGCGGATGGAACATAATGATAAATAACTAAGATACGGTGATCGAAACTAGTACACTACGGATCCATATAAACTAATGACGATCATAGTCACAAGTCATACATTGTGGATCTATGTTGTAGTATACAATAGAGTGACAACCAGAAGCAACTGGTTCTCTGAGTACCATAATCCAGAAGTGAAAGTACAATATACATAGCCCAGGGAGATAAATCATAAAAGCTGAATGTTATGGTTCCCTGGGGTCTTCATCCGATCTCGATCACGCATGAATCTACCCATGCAAATAAATGAGTTGTAGTCGAACATGGGAGAAACCATTGGATTACCAATCATTAATGTATACCATTAACCAATCCGGGACAATTCATCAATAGTGATAATGAGCGTCGAGGTACCAGTAGTACATTCTAGGCAAGGACAAATAGAGTTGTTGGAGTCGAGTCTCTTGCAGAATCTATCGATCAGGGGACAATAGTGTAATCCCACTATCAACAGCGAGGAACAACCTGCCACTAAGGACTATAGGCCCCAAGGTACTATATAATTCTCTCATCTCGGTCCCAAATAATAAGTTGAAGTCGATGGGGTGAGATCGTTGGAAGGAGGGCATTGATGTATCCCACATCATCCAACATGAGCACCGAACCCAAATGAACTGATGAGATTTAGGACAAAGATCATACCAACACTGGTAGGATAAGTTGGACTCATAGGAAAGGTCAATACAGAAACTGACTCAGGTGATAACATCCTTTGAACAAAAGCACAACACAAAAGTGACACGGGCAGCACAACTTGCAAAGTAGTAATGACTCGTAAGCGATGACATAGCAGGTGACATAGTTTCTGCATCAATGTTGGAAATGACTAACCAAGGGGAGGAGTACAAACTCTGGGGTCATGACTAAAGATGTAAGGGTATTGAAAACCGGTAAATGCTTCAAGGGTGACTCGATGTAGATGTGCTTTGTTCAAAGGTGACTCATGTGTTGTAGTCCCGTAAAAAATGGAAAGTTTTGCATATTACTCGTTTTTTGGGTTATATCAATTGTTTTGTCTTTTTCATATAAAAGAATGAAAAGAATGTGATATACAGGCATGCTTTTTCACAATTTTAACAAGTGTCGAAAAAGAGAGAAAAAATACTTGATAGTATCTTTCCCGTGGATTTTTTGTCGAGCCCGGATGAAAGGTATGTTCGATGGGCTTTTCACGTTTTTGAATTTTGAAAAGCACATAAAGAAGACTTATCCTTCCCATGGATTTATTTTTGCACCTGGGAGAGGATAAGCGCGATGGGATTTCAATTTTTGAGAGTTTGAAAAGCACATAAAGAAGACTCCAAGGGGTTCCTTTTTCGTAAGTTTAGTCCCTCTAGGCCGAAAAAGAGGTAACCTATCTAGAGAGTACTCTTCTAATCAATTGATGATTAGAGCATTCCTTCTGCGTAGTTAGATTGTTTGGGTCAAAGAAGGAATAGACATACACCAAACAAACGTCAATTCAGATACTTTAACGAGCATGAAAAGAAACAAGATTAATCGACAATCTTTTCAATTTTTGGGAGTCTGAAAATGGTTTAAAGATAACTCCATAGGTGCTCTCTTCCGTAAGTTAGTTCATCGAATCCATAAAAGAATTACCCTATGTTCGACAAATGACTTCTCATGGTTTAGTGAGCATGAGAATGACATACCTAGCTCATTGATCCTTTTAATCAATCAAGGTCGCAAGCAAGAGAAAGGAACAAAGAATTTGCTTGGACAGATTTCCAATTTTTGAGAAGTCGGAAACTTTAGAAAGGCTTCAAAAACGTTCTCTTGCCCTCACTAGTCTGCAATAATGGGCGAAAGAGGATGGAATAGATCAGGCCAAGATGAATATCAGTAGATTTGGAGGTGGAAAATTTGCATAAGAGACACCTTTTTGAGCTTAAATAGGGGTTTGAGCCCTCATTTGTGTCATTTTCAGTGGCAGATTGGTGCAATGGAGAAAATTGGGAAAATTTCCTACGAGATCAAAACTATTCATTCGGGAGATTCCAACTGCCTATTTCGCTTCTGTCAGACACAGGTATGCCTCAACTCTATCCTACAATGATTATTTCATGTTCTGTTTCAAATTGTTTCATGTTCCACTGTAGCAGCAGGGCTTTTTTGAGCCACTGCTATGCACACGTGGGCAGAGCACTACGCCCGCATGTGTGGATGGCTTTATACATGGAGGTGATTGCCTACTTCAACATGTACACGCAGGAACAGGCAAGAACACCTTGCGTGTGGATAGACAAATTTCTTTTTTGAGCATATTTCTCTATGGGATGGACAACTAATGAAAAAACTTTGTGTTTCATGGCAGGTTGATCACTATGGTGATAGAGTGGAGAGAGTAGGAGAATGAGGGTGTGGATAATGAGGCATTGAACCATCCAAACAGGGTGAATGCATTGAGACAATGTGGGCTTCTCAAGTACTTTCAGACATCGTCGATGAGATCAGAGACCTCATTGTTACAGTCGTTGATTGGGTACTGGGATCCAAATAGATCCCAGTTTGTGATCGACGATGAGACCATCTCATTTGAGGTGGAAGGCATATATTTTCTGACCGGTTTGTTTTGTCGGGGGTAGGAGCCAAATCTCCATGGGGGTGGATAGGGAGATGCCTCGTTGACTATCCAGGAGTATATCACTGTGTATTGTGAAGTTGGCACCCAAAATGTTGTTTCACAAATACCTATAGTGCAGATAGAGACTTTAGCACTCAGATCTGTGGCATATTGCATAGTTAGAATGTCAGGCATAGCAACCCAACATGTCATTTCACGTCCGTTGATGTACTATTCCTTGGAGTGCATGAGACCCACTATCTATGATTGGTGTACTGGTATGCTTGCCTCTGTCTGCACCTAGCTGACAGGTTGCAACACCGGGAGGCAGAAGAACTTTGGCTACAGAAGCCTCATATGTTCATTTTTCTTTGAGAGGATTCCCACCCTCGCCCCAAGGGTAAGCCTGCCACCTCCTCCTCTGAGAGAGCCTCAGATGAGAAGATGGACCCGACTGTGGTACCGCCTGGGAGGTGGACCCCCTCGCCATTACAACGAGGATTTCTTTGACTGGTGGACTCGTGTGACATTTTGTGTCAACGAGTACTGCTATGCTAGTATGGATTATCGAGGGGACCTAGATCTCCCTCAACCAGCGGATGCTTAGTGGCGCGACATAGGTATGCTTTCAGTTTTTGTTTTTTCATATATATGATTTTTTGTGGTGTACAAGTTTAACTAACATGTGTGCTTTTGATGTGAACCAGACGTAGGACATGCTCATCTGAAAGGACAACCCAGGCATATGTAGAGACCTAGAGCTCTAGACGTGACCGAGACTGACAGAGTATTTCGACAAGTAGAGAGACATTTGGACCGTCTCACTGCTCCTGTGTTTATGGTGGAGATCGAGGATCTCCCAGTGGGTTATCAACAACAGGTGACTGAAGTGTCGAGGACATGGATCTGCTTGTTTCAACAAGTGGCCCATGTTGTGTTATGCTATAGTGAGGTCCATGGGGAGGTAGCAGGAGATTCCCCCTAGGACGAATGATAGACATTTGTGACCTTATCTATTTTTGAGGGTTGTGATAGCCCCAATGTTGTACACATATTTTGGCTTGGACACCGATTATATATATATATGGCAGTTTTATGCATATGATGGCATTTTTTGTGGATATTTTGCGTTTTATAATGTTTTTTGTGCTTTTCATGTTGAATAGTAATAATGTTATCTGTTTGGTTGATGTGTGATATGCCAGTCTAAAGCACAATTTGCAAGTGAGTCAAATAATCAATTTTCACTTCTAGGAACATGAATATATGTGATGAATTCAAATTGTCTTTCTAAAATCTTAACTCGTAAATACTTTCGTAAGATAGAGGGGTCGCGTACCCGATATTGACCATTTAGCTACAACACCGCCGGCTATGAGTCTAAATGCACTACAAAATGCTGGATTCCGTACGAAATAGCATCCAGTAGTAGATCAACGATGGTAATATACTCAACAATGTTGTTGGTCGAAGGACCTAAACAAGTGCTACCGGAACTCAACAACTGACCGAATGGCTCGTAGATGACCCATGCGGCAGAGGCAAGGTTTAAGGTGTGACAACTGGATCCATCCGCAAACCCAGTATAAACAATCGATTCCAACATCGTTTGCCAACCAAGCAAATGATCACTATCATCTAAAAAACTAATATACAAAAAACTAAAACTCATAACCAAAAATGACTAAAAATACAGCATAATACAACAAGTAATGCTTTGGCACTGCTTCCTAGGCATAATACTTTTTCAAGTAGAGCTCGTTTCGGGGCTCCTTCAAGCAATTCCCCTCATAGTCTTACAATTCATAAGACCCTTTACCTAAGACACGCTTGACTATATAGGGCCCATGCCACATTGCAATGAATTTACCAGCCCCTAGAGTATCATTGGCCTGATCATAAACCAGAACTAAGTCTCCTTCGAAGAAGACTCTAGGACGGATGGATTTTTCATATTGTATCTTGACATGGCGCTTGTGGGCCTCGTTAGTAGTTGTTGCATCTCTGCGGGTTTCATATATTTGTTTGAGTTCCACTAGTCTAGCTTCCAATGCGGATGTCTCGGGCAGGAGTTGGATTGCAAGCTTGAGAGAGGGAATCTCACATTCAATCAGAAAGATGGCTTCCAAACTGTAATCCAGTTGGAACGGAGTGAAGCCAGTAGCGGTTTTGACTGAAGTTCTATAAGCCCATAATGTCGAAAATAACATAATATGCCAGTTAGACTTATTCTTGTCCACGGTCCGTTGCAGAATTGTTTTGAGTGATTTATTGACTGCTTAGACCTCGCCATTAGCCTGTGGATAGTAAGGCGAAGAATGTTCTTGCTTAAAACCTAACTGGGTGGATAATTCCGTCATCATGGCATTTTGGAAGTGTGAGCCATGGTCAGTGACTAACTGCTTAGGCACTTTGAATCTCGCTATAATGTGGTTGAATGTGAACAGCGTTGTTGTTTTGTCATCATTTAAGTATGTCAGCATAGCTTCAGCCCATTTCGTAAAGTAATCAACTGCCATAATAATATACTTATGGACCTGAGCTGAAGGTGGATGACAAGTCGTATAATCTATTCCCTACTTGGCGAAGGGGTCAATGGCGATGACAGGGTGCATAGGAGTTGGATGCGAGTGAGTTTTTCTTGAGAAGACTTGGCACGGATGGCACTTTTTAACTGCTTCGACACAGTCTTTGAAGAGAGTAGGCCAAAAGTACCCTGCTCGCAAAATTTTCTGAGTTGTTGCCAACCCAGAAAGATGACCACCACAAGCTCCATTATGGCAATCATTCAACACCTTCTCTGCCTCCTCATGAGTTAGGCATCGCCGCAAGACCGAATCTACCCCTCTTTGATATAGTGTATCATTGATAATGAGGTAGTGTTTGGCTTGGTGACGAATGTGTCTTCACTCCTCATGAGAGACATCGAAGGGAAACATTGTGGTTTGTAGATAGATAATGATGGTCCCATACCACAAATCGGATGAAGCAATGAGGAACAAATGATCGTCCACCAGACTTTCATCATAAGAGATGTCCTCATTGTTCCTAGGCAAATCTGACAACAATTCAGTGAAGACTAGTGACTTCTTTTCTTTGTCTGACTTGAACTCTAAATCAAACTCCTAAAGGATGACTATCCATTTGGAAAATTTGCCACCAATCATGCGATGGCTCGAGATGTACTGAAAAGGATTTAGGCAAGCAACCACATAGGTTTTACGAAGAGCTAAATAGTGTCAGAGCCTTTGGGCCGTGTGAACAGCCGCTAGAGCCAACTTCTCAACATGAGCATAAGAAAGATATGCCTCTACAAGGGACCTACTCAGATAGAAAATTGCATGTTCTTGAAGATTGTCGTCTTCTTGCACCAAAACCATACCAATGGTGGCTTCAGACATGGCCAAGTACAAAATGAAGTCCTTACTATAATCAGGCGGGCTCAAAACAGGAGTTGTTGATAGGGCTTTTTTCAAAGCCTCAAAACATCTTTCAGCCCATTCATCCCAATAAAAGGGGACTTCCTTCTTGAGAAGGCACATAAAGCCCTTCGTGATCTCGGCATAGTTGGCAATGAACCTTCTAAGAAAATTAGCTTTCCCTTGTAAGCTTTGAATTTGGTGCACTGTGCGCGGGGGAGACAATTGAAGTATTACCTCAACCTTGAAAGGATCAACCATAATCTCATGCCTGGAAACAACGAATCCTAGCAACCTTCCTGCTACAACACAAAAGTTGTGCTTTAAGGGGTTCAACCTTATCTTATATTTCTGACAACGGTTGAAAATAGCTCTAAGGTGAGCAGGATGGTCGGCCCTTTGTTTTGAGTGAGCGGCGAGATCATTGAGGTAAGCCTCGACAATCCTTGTGATGTCATGGAATGTGTAAGACATGGCCTGCTGGAAAGTGGCCCCAGCATTTTTAAGGCCAAAAGGCATTTTCCTATAAGCGAAGGTGCCCCAAGGGCAAATGAAGGCGGTCTTATGCTGATCTTCACGCTTGATATGGATTTGATTATATCCAGAGAATCCATCCATAAAGGAGAATATTTCATCTCTAGTGCAATCGTCCAAGATTTGATCAATGAAAAATTAGTGCAGACTCTTATTTTGCCTTCCTTCTTGTTCACTGCAACTGGGTTATAGACCCATTCTGTCAAAGGGACTAGATATATAAAGTTGGCTTTCAACAATTTTTTCAATTTCGGCTTTGATTGTAGGTGCCTTCCTAGGATTGGCAGCCCTTAGCTTTTGTCTTATAGGCTTGACATTTGGATAGGTTTTGATTTCATGCTCAACAATCCAAGGATCAATTCCAGGCATTTCTTCATAACTCCAAGCAAAGATGCCCTCATACTCTTTAAAAAGAGCTGTGTATATTTCAATTTCTTGGGGGGAATAATCAGCTCCAATCATAATGTTCTAGGTGACTTTGGGATTAGAATAAATGTTGATTGGTATAGTTTTTGATATATTTGAAAGGTTTCCCTCTACAAATATAGGTTGTGCCAAGAAAGGGCTCTTGAATTAATCAAATTCCTTACTGATGGTTAACTCAAGGTCAAGCCTATTCAACTGGTCGGTTGTGGGGATAAAAGATTATCTATGGTGAGATATATCCCATGGTTTCTCTATTGGACACATGACCTCCATGATTGTTTCGTCAGTAAACAATTCGGTGTCCAACGGATTAGAGCCACTTGAAGAACTCATGCTCAACACTAACATGGGATAGATGTTCCTCTCTTCCTCAGCCAAGTTTGAAGAACATTCCTCTGAAGTTTGTTCCTGCTCATTCTAATAATCCACCTCTACTGTAGACAGAGGGGAAGCCATTTCTATTGTCCCTTCTTCATCCACCAAAGTGTCTGATTTGGGAAGAGTCCAAGGATCCGATAGATAAGTGGTCTTGAAAGACCTTTCAAGAATACCTTGATCTCAAGTGACTTGGGTAAGTGCATAGATGGGGAAGGACTTGATTGATAAAATAGGTGTGGAAATGTTAAATGATTTCATCAAGGAAGAATAGAGACCAACACCCATATTCTCACAACCCAGAGTGGAATTGTCAACAAGCGGAACAGCAGTTCTAGACTCATTAGGTGCGTTATAGAATGAAAGTTGGTCTATTGTGATAAGTTTTCCCTCATGGGGAAATTTGATACATCTAAAGTATGATGAAGGGATAGCCTCCATCGCATAGGTCCAACTTCGGCCAAATAGCAAATTGTAGTCTATAGGAGCATCGATAACTTCCACCTCTACAGTCACAGTCTTGCCCCCAAGCATGATAGGAAACACGAGGACAATGCCATGTGGCTTGGAAGCATGCCCATCAAAGGATTTCAACATGGATTGAAATGGAACAATCTCTAGAGAGCCTAGACCTTTCAAACATGACAAAGACATAACACATGTGGAAGATCCTTCATCTACCACTGTCCTTCGAATGTTGACGCCTTTGTAGGCAACATGAATCTGAATGGGGACATGAGGTGGTAGCCGAGGTTTCCCTTGTGTAGAAAAGGATATAGTATTTGAGTTAATAGGGTCTTGTACTACTAGCATAGATAATAATGTGCTTCGTTGCACGGGGCAACTCTGCAACACTTCCAAGATGGACATTGCACAGGGGGCCTGAGCTAAATCTTTTACAACACTGTAGTTTTGAGTAGCTCTAGCATTGGGGTTGTGCGTTGTGTGCTTGATAGAAGCTTTGGGGGGCCTTAGTGCATAATCAAATGTTGGCTTGTCTATCTGTAAAGGATTGGCCGATGTTCCCATTGGTTTCTTGCCTGTTGGCTCACTTCCAGGAGTTTCATACTTTTTGGCCTGGGTTTGAGTACTCACATCCGCCTCCATCATATAAATGGTTGGGTCTATGTGGGATGGACCAGCTCCTTGACTAGAATTTGAATGGTTGCCTCCTTGTGGGGGATGTTGATAACCAGCATTGACAACCATTTGTCGGTTCGAATGAGGGAAAGGATTGCTTAAGACAGTAGTTTGTCGAGCAGTGTTGGGATGCCCTAACAATCACTTTGCTTCATTGATTTTGGGACATAGATGAGTTAAGTGTGATTCACCGCAAAGTTTGCAAGGGAATTTCACTTTATTTGTCTTATTATTGTCCCCCTCATCCTCTTTTTTGCCATCATTGCCACTGTTGCCAGCAGCGTTGGCGGTTTTCTCTTTTCTCTCTGTTAGCTCTCAAATCTTTAGCTGTGGTTGTCTCGGCTAAAGAAACCCAAGGTAACCTGCAAACCAGTCTTTGGGACTTAAGAATCTAGCCTGTTCTAAGTCCAGAGAGGGCTCTCTCAAAGGAAAGATCACCACCGATAGAGTGGGTGTCAATTCACTTACGGGTGGGTCTTTTTGAAGTGCAGAGCTAGAATGATAAAATCATAACTGGGCAACAAGTGTGTTTATCCTGATGAAAACAGAGATAGAATCTAGGACATGGGCTATGGAGTCATAAAATAGATCAAGGTTTAGTTGCAGCTGTCTGGGTATTTTACAGTTGTGTAGGGAAGGCGGAGTCTCCAAAATCCATCAGAGATCTTGAATTTGTTGTATGGGGAGGTGAGAAAATAAGATGACAATTCAAGCTATTAATAAGGCACCAAACTGGAATGAATCTTATTATAACTTGGAGAGAAAAAATGTAAACCATTTGGAGCACTTAACAAGAGTGAATTCCCATAGTTTAAAGCTTCCTGGCAATCTTGTGCAAAATAACTAATTATATTTTCTTCAATATCTTAAGAAAACTAACAAGTTATCTGAACACAATAGACGAATTTGATGGAGGAAAAGGGAAACAAATACATGAACACTCACACAAGAAATAGAAACACACTCGGGATTTCAAATCTCTGAATCTTCCAAAACAACTATATGTCCTTCTGCAAACTGTAGCTTTATTTGATCAGGAGAAAAGTATACAAAGCCCTTCCTTCTTTCCTACAGAGATAATTTTTTACATCAGAGATCCAGCCACCCTCCTCTTGAAAACAGAGGGGCTATTTATACAAAATTAGAGGTCTCACCGCCTCTTAGATAATTTATAAAAGCTAATAAATACAATGCTACAAAAGTGGAATGTTTGACACGTATACAATGACTCACAGAATACATTATGACAAAACATCCTTCCCTAAAATCCTGCAAGAAGACATAACTTCTGCCGCTAGCTTTCCTCGTCCTCATTAACTGTTGCTAGAAAAGAGGAATTCAGGAACCGCTTAACCCCTGGCTGCCACCTGCTACTTGAAAAGAAGCTTCCTTGACCCGGTGACATGCCTTTAGACCTGTATGATACTTTCCTACTATCATTTCTGCATATTTCATTTTCCTTTAGAAAGTTAAAGGAATTAACCCTAAAGGCTTAACTGCCATCTTTATCATCTCTTTGAAATGATTCTTGGTTGGGAGCATAATATCCTTCATTTGGATAGATAAGATCTCCAAATTGATGTATTCTTCAACCTCAGTCTGAGGGAGAGAAATCATTTTAATCATATGGAGAAGCTCAAAAACATCCCCAAGCTTGGTAACCAAAATTTCTCCTCTTAAATTCCCTTCCAAATCTTCAAAATTGGAGTGATCATTTCTTTTTAGCCACCACCAGATTA
>Ga0115853_100356_pt2 | contig 13847 bp, 9 predicted proteins | sample InSIn5gowninarea_FD_83867 | JGI IMG/M metagenome (GOLD analysis project Ga0115853, IMG submission 83867)
ATGATGCTGCATTACGTTCACTGGTACGACAAGACCTATTACGTATTGAACAAATGCCTCAAGGTAGAGATCGTGTACGTGCAGGTAGTGGTGTATTGATGGAAGCATTCCGTCGACTTGCCAAAGCAGAAAAGTTGCGACCTGGTTTAGATTTAGCAGTAGCGAAACAGATGATCGGGGATGAACAGAAAAAGATTGATGCTACAGAGGATGAGCTACGGAAGCTAGCTGCTATCATGCATGATGAACTGGAGCTTCGTCGATATCTCCAGATGGATGAGGATGGAGCAGGCTTGAGCAATGCTAGTCACTCGTTGACAGCCACTGCTGTCAGTATTGCAAAGCGACGAGCATTCTTGTTACAGCAGCTTGACGAGTCTGTTGATAAGCAGAGGGATTGGTGGACGAAGCAGAAAGCTGCAGAGAAGGCTGTCAAGTCGACTAAATCCAGCAATGGTGACAAAGATAAGAAACAACCAGCGAAATGAGTGCGTGTTCATAGACATATGTTGCACCGCATACTGTGGTGATGCTTGTACTGCATGATCTATTGCTCTATATATTGCGACGTAACCAGTCTTAGAACACTCTTTTATAGCATTTACCGTTAACTGTCATTCACTGGTATGGATGTACGAACTGTAACATGTGTTTGTTGTAGCGCTTGCTGCTAAAACGTGCTGCTGAATGGCTTAGTACCAAGCTGCATGGTGACATTACCCAACACGTCGTGATAGTAACCACGGCGCTTCATGTAATCGTGACGATGACCTGTGCTCTGTCATGCATTCACCCTCCTGCCAGCTGCTTGTCATTGTTTGGTGCCACGTCCGTGAGTGCTGTTGTTGGTGCTGTCGCTTCAATGACCTTGTACTGATAGCGTTTGGCGTAGTAAATGAAGAGCGCAGTGTTGAGGGCCATCAGTACTGCCAACAATGCGAAGAAGTAATCTAAATGTCCCTGATTGGCGTCATGTGCGATCCACGGTGCTGCAGGGTTGAGGTTGACAATAGGAACCAGCAGCGCGCAGAGCCAGGCGCCAAGTGCAGTGGTTAGCAATGACAACGCACTGCAAACGCTCTTCATAGAGGCGGGTGCTTGTGTGTAGAAGAACTCCGTAGAGACAGCACTGGCTAGCACCTCACTGGCGCCCATTAAGAGGTATTGAGGGATCTGATAGCCGATGGACACAGCAACTGCCTGAGGGACATCTGGACCAGTGCCACTAGCACATGGTGTGGGTGCAATGAACCGACCTTCAGCTGCAACGGTGAGACGGTAAAACTCCAAGCATGCAGCCATGAGCATGCTACAGCTAGCAATCACAAAGCCTACACCAATCTTTCGTAGTGTAGTCAGTCGAACCCCGCGACGCTCCAGCAAGGGAAACAACCAAGAATCAAAGGTAGGGATCAAGATCATGATGATGAGAGTATCAAACAGGTTGATAGCTGCAATCGGGATAGTGTAGCTACCCAGTGATAGATCCATGGCACACCCTTGGTTGTAGAATGTGGTATTCATTGAGTTGTAGCACGCCCAATAGACGATGAAGAGAAAGACGAATGGAACCAAGTCAAGAACATAGCGAATGTCTTGCACTTGACGCTCGGTGTACGAACCGCCATACCGCCGCAGAGCTGCATCAGTCCAATGGTGGAGCGCCATTGAGTGAGCAGAAACGCCGATGTCGTCTGTTGTACTTGCATTGGTGTGTGCTGCTAAGCGGTCGTACTTGTTGGTGGAACTTCCGTTGCTTTCCTGGATGCCGCTATCGTCATAACCTTGCACAATCGATACGGAGGGCTGGTGAGGCGGAGTTGACGTGCCGCCGTTGGACGCCTCATGAGTTGGATTGACGATGCGTTGATAGTGTGACCTTCGCCGCAGCGATTCCCATAAGATTCCGACGAAGATGCCTACCATACTTCCCGTGGGTGGTAGGCGCACATACTTGTTTCTCCCCCACCAGAACGCGATGACGGCTCCCATCATTGCTAGCGATGGTATGCTGTATCCTACTCCAAAACTGACGTTCTGACACAGCGCTGCTACTAGCGTATAGGAGATAAAAGCTCCCACGTTGATGCTGCCATAGAACAACATAAAGAAGCTGCTCTTGACTGCATCGGAGGCAGCTGGGACGCCCAGAGCTGCATTACCTTCTAGCTGATCTGCACCAAGTGTGCTAACGTTGCTTTTGATCCCTCCCGTACCCAGTGCAACGATGTAGAGAGCAATAAAGAACTGTGTGTCACTCACTGGGGAAGTCATGGCGGTCACTGATGCCAAGATCATGCCCATCAGATAGACGATGATGAATAGCATAATTGTATTATAACGTCCAAAGTGTGCATCAGCTAGGTATCCACCCAGCAGTGGTGTAATGTAACACATTCCTTGCCAGATGTTAATGTGGAAATCAGCATCTGCAGTACTGTAGTGAAGCTCACGGGTGAAGAACAGTACTAAACTACCAGTAAATCCATAGTATGCTAGACGCTCACACAGCTCATTGACAATAATGTACATGCAAACTGTGTAATCGAAGATGCTGTTGGAGGATGTCATGCTGCTGGACACTGCTGACTTGGTATTGCTGCCAAGGTCAAGGGAGGGTTGGATGGTGATACGCTTGTAGCCACTAACGTCGTCATCGTCATCGTCATAGCTAGGAGCAGACATCTTGTGTAGCTCGATAGCCGACATAGCGTTGTTATGTAATGTCACTGCTGCCCTGCCCTGCCCTGCCCTCGTCACTGCATCTCACACACTACCAGCTCTCAACACATACATCAACACTGAGTCGGCCAAACAGCAACAAACACCACTGGCCATATAGATGAGTACATATTGCTGCTGCCTGGAGGTTTGCTAGAGGTTGGTGTCACCTGCTAGTCTGCTCAGCTCTGCTCTGCTATCCACATCAGATTCCCCCCTGTTCTGCTGTGCTCACAAGCAGCTGCTGATTGTGGCTACCAAACAACACCCTAACTAAGTGATTGATCGTCATAAAGATCCTGTAGCATCGCTGTGTACACTCCATCTATCTACCATGCTGTCTCTCTCACACTCCCTCTCCCCTGCTCTGCGTCGTCTACGGCTGCGACGCCCCATCTTCCCGCACCTACCACTACGATTACAGCATCTGGCTGCAGCTAGACGGAATGAAGCCAACGACTTGAATACTGACATCGAGCATGCTGATGACGATGTTGCACCACCTGCTGCTACAGAGGATGACCTGTTGGCGGACGCCGAACTAGATGAGTATCAAGCCAAGCAGCTACATGCTATAGAAGCAGCACAGAAAGCATTCGCGCGTCGCCGTCATTACAAGCAAGTGAGTGATCCTATTCGACGCTTCACTCGTGTAGTTGAGGAGGGTGACATTCCCTTAGGTCGTGACTTTGCTCAGACGGTGGATCATACGCTGAAGGAGCTCCGATGGAGCAAAGGAAGAGGTCATCAGTACAAGGAAACAGCTTATCACTTGTGGCATACTGCATTCCGTCTTCCACTTGAGTACAGTGTTCTCCGTCGCATCTTCTCTGAGCTGAAGAAGCGTCTGCCGCGACAACGTCTCAACTCCGTGCTCGACTATGGCTCACAGACAGGGGCCACAGTGTGGGCATTGCATGATGTATATCATGCTGAGGCACTCAAGCCAGCTGCCAATAACAACACTGACCCCAGCTCTAAACTGGGTCAGATCATCTGTGTAGAGCAATCTCCTCAGTTGCGTGACACCCACCAGCGGATGACCGGCCAGCTACCACTCAACATTCAACGAACTGCTAGATACTTCTTGGAGGACAATGTACAACGACGAGCATCAGAGAAAACTCAATCAAAAATGGATCATCGCAAACGTTCCAATAACCTGACCGTGTGCGCCTATACACTATCCCGTCTTGATGCTGATCAGCGTCACCGCGTACTAGATCAACTGTGGAATTCAACAGCTGAGACTCTGGTCTTGGTGGAACATGGTGATTCGGAAGGATTTCAAGTCATTGCAGATGCACGTCAACATATGATCAGCACTCATGGCAAGATGAATGCTAAGAAGAGTGGTGATATGAAGAATGTGGCCGTCTGCTTAGCACCGTGTGCACATGATCGGCCATGCCCAATGCTCAATCCAAAGTTTAACCCACCAGCACTCAACCGCTATTGTAACTTTGGTGAACGTATTATACCATCCTCTCTTCCCATCAAGTCACCTGCACGTCACATCCCTCACACTGGCGATGGCAAGGCATTGATTCACAACTTTAGCTACGTAGTGTTTCATCGTGGAGTCTTGAACCAACAAAATGATGTACCGATGGTCAATGATGCTGTACTAGCTGAAGCATATGGTCTGTCACCAGATCAGCAGTTAAGTGTGAAGCCGGATAGCTTTCATTTAGATCTGCATCAACCGAAGGAGGAGAACGAAGAGGACAATGAGGCTGAGGACGTCGTAGAAGGTGAAAATTCTAGTTTGGAGATCAGTGCAGAAGCTGAATCGAGCGACGTTGCAGAAGATCAACAGATTAATAACGACGACGATGCAGTCGATACAGTATCCAAGCTGCCTGGCGTCTTTCCGTCTGCTTTCTACCCTCATCAGTACAACCGTATTATCAGCCCACCAATGCGCCGTGGACGTCATGTGGTGTTAGATCTGTGTAATACTGCTGGTCAGTTGGAGCGACGAATCATACCTAAATCACATGGCTTACACTATGGTTATGAGCAAGCCAAATATAGCAAGTGGGGTGACCTATGGCAATTTCTTCGTATCCCTTCACTGACCGATCGTCGCAAGGCTGAAGCTCAAGCTGCTGGGTCCGAATATGTGCGACCTAGCAAGACACAAGAGGCTGTAGATCGGCGAAAGCTGATGAAAGAGAAACACAAACCACGAGGAACGGGCAATGCACCTCAACCACAGTGGCTGCAGACGGTCAATGAGACTGCAGCTCCTGGCCCACTCACCATGACCCAACACCAGCAGATGGCAGTAGACAGTGCCAAAGAGAAATACTATCAGTCAAAAGCAAAGGTAGGAAGCTTCTGGAATGCACATACAGCTACAGATGCTAAGAAACCTAAACGTGAAATTATTGATATTCGTATTGATGATGATACAAGTGGTAATAAGGTGGAAGATTATATGATGAGTGAAGAGAAGGTACAATTGAGGAAGAATAGGCAACGAAGGAATAAGATGAAGCAACAGAAGACAGCAAATCAATCATCTGATTGGAAAGGCACTAATGATGACACAAGCAAGAAGCCACTGACCCGTGAGCAAGTAGATCTATTGTTGAGTCAATCCAATCTACATAAGACTAGACAAGCCAACAGTAATCAGCAAGCTACTCCTATCTCCATTACCAAGGCAGTCAAACGACAACAAGCAAAGGAATAGGTAGGATGTCACCACAACACCATTCAACAATTTTACAACGTGTAGTATACTAATTGTCGCTGTGCGCAGCAACTAGAGCAGTGTGGAAGCTACAAAAAGGATGCTACTGAGGTTGATTGGGTTGGTGTTGATCTGTCTTACTCTTCTCAGCATCAATCAACTTCATGATATGTGTTGTAAAATGTCGTCCATACTTCTTCTGCAGATCTGATCGTTGCCAATCATTGCCAGTCACTTTCTGTCGACACTGTGGAGAACCACACAGACAACGGTCTGCTAACAGCCACTGAGGCTCACATTCAGTTAAAGCATAATCGTAGCATATCTCTGCGCCAGCCGGTATATCAGTCATAGCCAGCAGCTCAGTCTCTCCGTTATACCAGCAGTTGCCCCCACAGGAGTGATTGACATAGTATTCATTCATCTCCTCTTGGGGGATCTCCTTGTCAGGATCACTACCACGGTAGGTATCAGGTCCAACCATGTATGCTAGACTGAGCCACTTTTCCCTCTTATCTGCTGGCCAAGTGTTCAACTCTGCTGTTGGTACATCGATGTCATTGTAGGTTTGATCGCCCTGCCACCAGATTAGTTCGCCAGCTGAGATGTCCTCAGCGGCGAACCAGCAGTAGCCATGGATGCCACCAGGTGATACACGCACTTTCTTGCTTAGGACCATGCCGGATGTGTGCTGGTGCTGAATGTGAGTTTGACTCCCACTCCCAGTGACTGAGCGATGGTCAGATAACGCAAGAGTGGAACGTCCTGCACGCCGCGGATCAAGCACCTACAGTCACTCAACCCCTCACCAACATTGAACAAGCTTCGCCGAGCATGTGTATGTACTGACTGTGACTCACTTGTTATCCGTTGTTCAGTTGTTGTTGTGTGAGTGGAATAGTCCAGCACAGCGATTGAGTTGACAGCCTCTCACTCACATATTGACTGTGTGACAGGACAGGGAGACAAGACATCCACTAAGTTGATTTCTAGCCTAAGCTGATCAAACAGTACACTTGGCACTGATGGTTCACCAACCGCTGTTGTGTACTTGGTGCGAGACTGGTAAGTAGAAGTGACTGAGTTAACGTTGATCAGTGTGAGCGGCAGTGCAGCGGAGGCAGTGATCACATAGTGACGGAGGTCAGGCTAGCCTAGCCTGCTAATCAGTCTACACTCTATGTCCAATAACCAATACACTACATTGACGTGGTGATACCTCAGCCGTCCGCCCGCTTCCGCTGGTCTTGCTTCCGGTCCTCTATGCACTGCCCCACCGATACTAACCTGCAGTTGTACATCGATCTCTCTTCCCTCGTTCACAGCCTGTGTCTGTGCCTGTCTCACTGGTGGTATCGTTTGCTTAGCAGATATCCGCTACGCCATGATGCGTGTTTACTCTAAGTGCTTTCCCAAGCGTGCCGCTGAGTCAATGACCTATGGGCGGAACCTGCAGGACAAGTACATGAAAGAACAAGGACAGAAGAATCAGAAAGGTCAGCAGAAGAAGCAAGGCATGTCAAACAGCTCATCGTTCAGCAATGCACATCACAACAGCAATCACAATCCAGCCAGCTACAACCCAGGTCACCGGCATGGCCACCGCTCCATCCATCACAACAACGCCAATGGCAACGCACCACCCACACAACAGTCAATGCAGACATTCAACAACAACAACTCTATGCGTTCAATGGCAACCTCATCAACATCCAACAACACTAAGTCGATTGGTTTGCAGCAGATTGAGTATCGTTCAGAGAACTCTCAGGGTGCAGTCCCTGCATTCATCTCCACCCATACCAGCCAAAAGTACGCTATAGTAGTCATTCAAGAGTGGTGGGGAGCAGAAGAACGACTTCAACGCTTGGCTTTGCAGTGGTTCACAGCACAGAACCCACACTCTCAACACAACTACACTGTATTAGTACCTGATCTCTACCGTGGCAAGGTCACTGACGACCGTGAGGAGGCAGGACATCTCATGGAGAATCTAGATTTTGAAGGTGCAGTGCAAGATATTCGTGGGGCAGTACAGTTCTTGAAGAATGATCTTGGGTTTGAACGTGTAGGTGTAGTAGGTTTCTGTATGGGTGGTGCTCTGAGCTTAGCTTCTGCTGTTCATGTAAACGAGTTAGATGCTGCAGCAGTCTTCTATGGTATACCTGATGCTAGCTTTGCACCAGCAGGTAAGATTAATATCCCTCTACAACTACATTTTGGACAATCAGATGATATGAAGGGGTTTTCAGATCCTGAAAGTGCTAACAAATTAGAAGAAGCATTACAAGATGGTAGTGTACAATACAAGATGTATAGGTATGATAATGCGGGGCATGCATTCTCAAATTCTACACACCATAGTAATAAAGATGAGAAGAAGGCTAGTGATATGGCACAGAAACGTGTGGTAGAATTCTTTGATGCTACAGTAGCATCACAACAGCAGTAATCACCGTTCATACCTCTCTAGCCCTATTGATTGTCACTCACATTCCGCTATACTATGTCAATTGTTTTCCCCTCATGTTTGAGTATTTAATTTGTCCTCATTGTATACAAACAATCGTTCGTAACTGTGAGCAGAGCGCAGTGTCGCACAATTGTTGATTCATGATCTACATACAGTAAGCTTAGGCAATACTGTTATTATGAAACTTTGGAAGGCGATGAGGTTGTTGAGTGTGCACAAAGTACTGAGATACACGAATGTCAACTGTTGCTGGTGTAAATTGACTACACTGGTATGACTACGATAACACTGTGGTGGTTGCTGTGTTGCCTACCGATGATACTCGGTATCTATACTGCTATTAGCTAGCTAGCAGGCATTGCACCACTGATGAGATCTACCACTCAACACAACCGATCGACTTGACCAACTCACCATGCATCATGGGAAGAGTTGCCTCCATAGTAGCTTCGTTGCTGTTGAGGAGGTGGAGGCACATTCGGACGAGCAACACCAGGTGCGCCACCGCCACCTCCTCCACCATAGCCACCGCGGCCGCCGCCGCCACCACCACCTCCACGAGGAGCTGATCGTTCGTCGGTACGGAAATCCCTGCCACCGAAGGTTCTACCACCGCCTCGGCCTCCGCCACGTCCACCGTAGCCTCGTCCACCTCCACCTATAAAGACGCAGCGAATGCTCAGCATGGTTAGTTACGGTTACTGATATCACTGAACTGAAGCTACAACATGTAAGGAGTGAAGAGGTGAAGAACTTACCAAAGCTGCCAAATGATGCTTGTTTAGCCATGTTGTCGAACCAGGATGGAATCTCTTGGTTGGTCTCCTTTAAGAGGTCAGCCAGGTCACGGAGCATGGCACGATTCTTCTCACTGACAAATGAGATAGCTACACCAGTGTTTCCTGCACGACCAGTACGACCAATACGATGAACATAGTCATCAATGTTGTTTGGTAAATCATAGTTGATAACTACTCGTACATCTGGAATATCTAGACCACGTGAAGCAACATCAGTAGCTGCTAGAACTGGTGCACGACCACATCTAAACCATGCTAATGCTTGTTCACGTTCTTGTTGTGTACGATCACCATGAATACTTGTAGCTTCAATTCCTTCACGAATTAATAGGTGTTCAAGTGAATCTGCTGCACGTTTAGTCTCTACAAAGATCAATGTTAGACCATCACAAGTAGCTAAAATCTGTAATAATCGATCAATCTTATCACTCTCACGATCACCAGCATATTCTACCTTCTGTGTAATACTATCTGTTGTAGATCCAACACGACCAACAGCTAAGAAGATATAATCAATTAAGAAATCTGCTGCTAGACGTTGAATCTCTTTGGGGAAGGTAGCACTAAACATAAGGGTTTGTCGGGATTGTGAGGGCATATCACTTTGTTCAACAATTTGACGGATTTGTGGTTCAAAACCCATATCTAACATACGATCTGCTTCATCAAACACTAGATAGTCAATGGATGAGAGTGTCATGCGACCACGTTCAATGAAATCTACCAAACGACCGGGAGTGGCAACGACTAGATCTACACCGCGCTCAACTTCTCGTAATTGTGTACGGATATCTGCACCACCATAGACCACCACTGGGCGAATACCAGTACGGTACAACAACTTACGTGCTTCATTGAAGATCTGAATGGTCAACTCACGTGTTGGTGACAAGACCAATGCTAGAGGTGCTGCTGATCGACGTGAACGACCACCAGCTGGTTGACGTGCTGCAATGTCACCCTTCAAGATCAATTGAACTAAGGGTAGTAAGAATGCACATGTTTTACCTGCAAATTGTAGTTGAAATTAGAGTAACAGGGTTAGTCAAACTGTAACACAATTTCTAGCATCCTACCCTACAATCCAAGAGTTACAATTTACATACCTGAACCAGTCTGTGCACATGCCATTAAATCTCTACGAGCTAATGCAATACTAATACCATTCTTTTGTACGGGTGTTGGGACTTCATAACCACAGAGGAGGACATTATCTGCTAAGATCTCATGTAAGCTTAGTTCACCATATCGAGTGAATGGGGTTGGAATATCTTCACCACTAACTTCTACAGGGATATCATCGTACTTGTCAAAGTTGATGCCAGTGTTGTTCTTGAATTCGCCGAACAGTTCAGCCTCTAGCTTAGGGTCACGCTTGTCTAGACCAACACCAGGACCGACACCGCCACCTCCGCTGCGACCGTATCCACGATCAGAGAAGCGACCATTGTCACGTCCTCCGCCACCACCTCCACCATCTTCTTGGTTGGAGCGGGAGAAGCGTCCATCTTGACCACCGCCAAAGCCACTGCTAGGGCGATCACCGCCACCACCTCGTGCACCTCCACGTGAGTAACCACCTTCCTCGCGTCTGAAGTCTGTGGTTGTTGGTCTTGCGGCTGCGTAGGAGGGAGCCACATTCACACTGGCAGGAGGAATGTCATCGGCTGGAGCAGAACTAGCTGCCTCACCACCCTTACCACGTAGGTGGGGTGGCACATAACTACGTTTCAGTGGTCCATTTCCACTTTGTGGTCGGTTGTTTCCACCGCCGTTTGATTGTTGTGGCTGTTGCCTGTTATTGGTAGTAGATGGTGCAGTAGATGCGCCGTTCAACGCACCTACTGACTCATTGTTGGAGGAGCTCATATAAAGAGAGGGAATGTATAGATAAAACTGAGTGTAAAGGTATGCTGTGTATTTGCTTTTGTGTTGTTGGTTGCTGTGTGTGAGTGTGTGTCTGGTATGTCTGTGTTGTGTGTGAAGGTTGAATCGATCGCTGCTGGGCCACACACAGAGGGGCGAGACGGAGCAGAGAGCCCCTCGAGAGATGAACGAACTCAGCAGCACACAACTTGCTAGCAAGTCAGTCACAATTGCACACAGAATCTCACATACTTGTAGATCTTACTCATTGGTACCTCCGCTTTGATCTATGACTCTATCGATTCAGCATTGACCTCTTGTCTAGGTTCTCCGTCTTCCCCCTGTACGCTGCTGCTTTGCAACCTCCTCCCCACTACCCTCATCATGCAGCGGCCAGCATCTAGAGCTGGAGTGGCACTCCCACAGACAGTGGGGATGCATGCTCCAATCCAAGCTCCAGTTGGTATGCGTCCACCCACCGGTATGTCACAACCATTACGCCCTGGCACTGGTATGAAGGGTCAGCCCCAGCCACAACAGCGACCACCTACACAGTCAGCCATCAGCAGTGGCAGGCCACCTACTGGCATGAGACCTCCTACAGGATCACAAGTCCGACCACCAACCGGCAGTGCAGGCAGTCAAGCTGGCATCATCCCTGTCAATGCAGACGCCATCAATGTATCTGCACGACCAGTCACCGCACAGGGGCTGGCAGGTATGAGAATGGGATTGACGACAGGACGCTCAACTGGTAGTTCAAATAGTGGTCAATCTACTGCTGCAGGTCCACGTCGTCAAGTTGCAGATCGTAGTTACTACATCAATGAAGTACGTAACAAACTGCGTGATGTGGTAGAACAAGGTGGGGGTGAAGGGAAAGCATTGTATATAGATACAGAAGGTACATTTAGACCACAAAGATTAGTACCTATAGCAGAGAAATATGGATTAAATCCAGCAGATGTATTAGATAATGTAAGTTATGCACGTGCATACAATAGTGATCATCAAACAACATTATTAACTACTGCTGCTGCTATGATGATGGAAGCAAGATATTCACTTATAGTGATAGATAGTGCAACAAATTTATATCGTACAGATTATACAGGTAGAGGACAATTAGCTGATCGTCAAGTTCACTTAGCAAAATTCCTTCGTGCACTTATGAAATTAGCAGATGAATTTGGTGTAGCAGTAGTTATAACAAATCAAGTGGTTGCACAGGTAGATGGTGCATCAATGTTTCAATCAGATCCTAAGAAACCTATTGGTGGGAATATTATGGCACATATGACTACAACAAGATTATCTCTACGTAAAGGTAGAGAGAATCAACGTGTATGTAAGGTGTATGATTCACCGTGTTTACCCGAGGCTGAAGCAACATTTACTATTAATGAAGATGGGATTGGGGATGCAGCTGGATGAGTAATCGCATAATTAGGACACTCAGTAAATCTGCAGATCACTGATGCCAACATGTGAATACTCACACAGCCACGGGCACCTCCACCTTGCACCGACACGCTTCGGCAACCAACGTCACAACTCAACACCAATACGTAGGTGGCATGCAACAGGAACGGCAAGGAGAGATAGTCAACTCTCAGCCAACAGTAACAGTCTCAATCCTCTGCCGAACGACAACCGCTTGAAGGCTATTGCAGTGCGCTTTGCAATATTGATTGATCATGCTTTAACATTATACAAACACAAGTTACATGTACACCTGTTGTGGCTCCTTCATCTGTGCAACATTCACCTCATTCAATTCCTTACACAACCACAAACATTCTTCCCGTAACCCTATGTAATTACTTTCTCTCTTCTTCTGCATGACATTCTCCTCAACCTCTACCATCCTACCTACACTTGATTTATACTTATTCTCTATCTGTACTAATTGTTTATAGATCTCACTACTCTCCAATTCCTTCTGTCGACTATCATACTGTTGACTGATAGTTTGTACCTGTTGTTTTGCAATATTTAATTCACGTTTTGTTTGTTGTATCTCTAACATCAATTGTTTCTTCTTTTCACGTTCTGTATGTTGAAGTTGTTCCTCTGTGAGGAAGGTAGAGAGTTCCTCTTCTTGTGTGGAGATACGTTGTTGTAGGGTATGAATCTCTGTTACTATACGTAGATTCATTGCTTGTAACTTCTCAACTTCACTCTGTGTCTGTATAACTTGTTGTTCTAAGGTATTACCTGTACTAGCGGTAGATTGTGCTTCTGTATCAATATCTGATGGATTATCTGCCTTGTTGACAATCTCTGCTGGTAGAGTCTTATACTGTTCAATTAATTGTGATTGTAAGACCTTGAGTTGTTGGTGTGTAGGTTCATACTGTGTATCATATGTCTCAATATACTGTGTAATCATCTTATTCTTCTCTATAATAGGATCATACTTATGTTGTTGACTGTAGAACTTCTTGGCCTCCTGTAATTCATTCTCAGTACTACTAATTGTCTCCTGGAGGTGTTCCATCTTCTCACGTGTGGTAGTAGTAGAATGATCTATAGTATTGACTAATTGATTACTTTGTTTGATTTGTTGGGTTAAACGTTGTTTAAGATCATCACTAGATAGATTTAGAGATAATTCTTGTTGTAACCTCTGTATAGCAGTAGACTTCTCACCAATCAATTGTTGTAGATGTTGTCCACGCTTATGTACATCATATGCTGGTGAATCTAACATCTCACGAAGTTGTTGTATCTGTATTTCAAGATGTTGTTCCTCATTCTGACGTTGTTCCTGTACCTGCTTAATCCCTTGTAACTCATTCTGTAGTTGTTGATATTCTACATATAGATCCTCATTCTCTGTGGTAATCTTTTGTTGTATATTGGTTTGGAGTGTACTATGTTGTTGTTGGAGTTGTTTATTTAGTCGTTCATAATCTAATACCTGTAGATAGAGATCATCCAATTGTTTCTTTCTCTGTGAATTTTGTAATCTTAATTGTTCTTGTATATGTTGTAGGTCAGTAGGATTGGTATGTGTTGATGCCTTATCGATAGCTAAGTTGAGGTCAGCTAATTCACCTTCTAATAGGCGTACTGACTTTAGATCTACTTCATATTTTGTATGTAATGTTGTATATTGTAATTGTTCAGATTGTAATTTGGAGGTTTGTGCTGCCATGTGTTGCATATTTTCTACCACATCACGCAGTTTGTTACGTACTTCATTGATGTAGTAACTACGATCTGCAACTTGACGGCGTGGACCTGCAGCAGTAGATTGACCACTATTTGAACTACCAGTTGA
>Ga0115853_100387_pt1 | contig 13837 bp, 12 predicted proteins | sample InSIn5gowninarea_FD_83867 | JGI IMG/M metagenome (GOLD analysis project Ga0115853, IMG submission 83867)
TATAATAAGAATTTTATTTAGAATAGCTGTAGGAAAAAAGAGAAGAGAAAATTCGCAACTTTACAGAAAATTAAGTTATAAAGGTTATGTCAACTTTTCCTTTTATCTGTTTATCTTTTTATATAAAATTATTAGATTTTTAAGATTAGGCAATCCGAATCTCATTAAAATATATGTCCCTAAATATAAGTACAAAGTTTATTGTCCTGCTACTATTGAAGATTTTATAAACATGACAACAAGAGAGCAAGAGATTATAGAACACTTTACTCCAAAGAAAAATGATCTTGTTATAGATATAGGAGCTCATTTAGGACGTTATGCTTTGATAAGCTCAAATAGAGTTGGCAGAGAGGGAAAAGTCATTACAATAGAAGCTAATCCATTGATATTAGAAAAATTAAAAAAAAATTTGGAATTAAATCAAATAACCAATACCATTGATCTTAATTATGCTGTTTTTTCTGAAAAAACAAAAATAAAACTTTTTTTTCCTAGAGAAGGATTAAAAAATACCATATACAATACAATAATTTCTGATAGATCTGCAAATTCAGAAAAGTTCATAGAAGTAAATGCTGATACTTTAGATAACATATTATATACAGTGGGAATAAATTTAGAAGATGTAAACTGGATAAAAATTGATGTGGAGGGAGCAGAGCTTGAGGTATTAAAAGGATCTGCTAATACTTTAGCTAAAAGTAAAGATATTTCAATTTTAATAGAAATTCACAATATAGAACATGGAAAAACTCTTTATGAACCAATCATAAATTTACTGAATGATTATAATTTTAAAAAGGAATTTGAAATTTTACATGAAAGTGGAGAAAGGCATCTTATTGTACGTAAATATGTTCCCTGATAAATATGATAAAATTATTCTAATGTATATTATAAAAATCTAAGCTATTTTGTCAAAGTATAGCATACTAAGTTCTTATTAATATGTTTCTTGCGATAAGTATTATAATGAAGTTAGCAATACTAAATACAAAAAGACAGTCCTTCACCATGTGATCCATTATAATTTAAATATTGAAAATCAATAACAGTTTATTTTTAATATAATTTATAAAGATAAATAAATTATAACACTAGTTAAAATGTTAGCTAAATATTTACTGCAATTATGATACAGATACGCAATAAAAAATATCAATATCCAATAATTGAATCATCTAAATTTTATATACATATATACAGTAATTAAAGAAATAGTAAAACACAATTTATGAATATAAATGTGTAGAGTAAAATTTTTAATGATTTTATAATCAATATTACCAATACAGCAATTTGCATTCCTGCAGGGATATTATCGGATAAGATAGGAAAAAAGAAAAAGTGTGGTTAGTAGGATTTTGGTATTCATAATATCTACTTATTAATGTATTTTTCAGAACAAGACAACAGTCTCTATTCTATTTCAATCCATTAGTTTAGGACCTATATGTTAGTATATCTAAATTGCACGTAGCGCAGTTAGATTGAAATACGTATTAGAAAATAATTGAGAAATTGCATTTGTTTTTATGGTTTGATAATAGGCCTATATCTTTTAATGGGAAATGTCACGTTTGGTTTCTCGGGGGATAATTATAATGTTAGCATTGCATTACTTTATAATTTCAATCTATCAATTTTCACAATTATTTCTTTACCTAGTTGAGAAGAAACTTTAAAACCTACTTACAATATTGGTAATTCTTGTATTGAAATAACATATTTACAATATTTATTAGTAAATAAAATCTAATATTTTCGAGTAAAATAAAAATAAAAAATGCTAATGCAAGAATTTAAAAAATTGTAAAAGATTATTGGAGTAGGTTAAAAAATTAAAACCTAGCTGTTCTTTGGCTGTCTCTGTTTATATCTGAACTTTGTCTATTAACTGATTTTATAAGATCAGTATTTGTTTTTGTCCAAGTTTTAAGATTATCACGTGTCTGTTCTAGTGCTGTATTATAAACTCTAATATTTGATTCAAGAGCATTATTTATTAGATTGCTAGAATTTAATAGGTAATTTGTAAAATTGTTTACAATTACTGCATTGTTTTCAGCAATTCTTTGTGGATTATACAAATCCCAGAATGCAAAGTTTCCTCTATTGTTTTCTACTTGTGATTGAAATGAGTTTACTACTTGTTTTTGTGCTTCAATAACATCAGAAGCAATGTCTCTTACAGTTTGAACGGTTTTTTCTTGATATTCAGCAATACGTTGTGTATATTTTGGAATTTCTCTTGTAGCTTCGTCTGTACTTCTTTTTATATTGTTTAAAGTATTATCAAGAGTCTTGTTTATTGCATCTTGTTGTTGATTCAAGGTGTTACTGAAATCTCGATTAGTTCTTTCATTAATTCTATCTTCTTTTGTTGACATATTAACAAATAGACTATCAAAGTATATAAGAACAGGTAAAGATATCAGTGCATAATCAGGTTCTATTGATACAACAATTATATACATGATAAATATAATAAATTGGTTAAAATTTCCTTTTATCTAAACTAGCATGCTTTTGGATAAACTTATTATTCAGTAAGCGTAAAAATAAAGTTATCTTTATAAATATTAACTGACTTATATAATAAACTTACACAAATATCTGCTAGTAGTCCAAAAATTAATGTAGTAATTTTGGTATCTATAAAGTAGTTTGGTTAAAAAAATGCTTGTTATTTTCACATAACTTCTAGTTCTTAACAATATTTTCCTTCTAAATAATAATTCTCGGACTGTAACTAACCTTGCATCGACATTCGCGGGTTTATATCATCGGGAATTTCTAAAAAATTTACAGAATTATCATCGAATTAATGGGATTGGATAACCTGAATTGATGATTTAATACTAAAAACTATTATAAATTTGTATTTGTAAAAAAAAATTAATAGTCTCTTTTGTATTCTTTTGATTCATCTTTCGTTATCTTAAAGTATACAGTATTACCATCAAATCGCTCTATTAGATTTTTAGGAAAATAGAATCTGTCTGTGCCTACCGTTCCTTTTTTGGTTATGACATGTTCTCCTAGAACCTCTTGAACTTCACCAAAATCACTATCATCGCCTAGCCCTCTTGCTTCTTTTTTTATAATTTCTTGTATATTAGAGTCATTTAGAGGAATTTCATCTGACATATATTCCATAGTTCAACATTCTATATAACGCTACAATTACAATAAAAAATTTTTATCATTACAAGATAAAGAAGACAATGAAGATTATTGATAAACTGATAACTTTAGGTTGAATTATTTGGTAAGAGGAACAAAAGTAGACCCATTATTTTTGTTTATATCTACTATACCTATTAAAAAATTATGAGAAAATCGAGAAAGGTATTTTAATAACTCAGTTACTCTAAATTTGAGTAAATTAATCTACTTTATCTTTTGCTTCTTCAGCGCTTTCTTCCAATCGGTTTCCTGCTTTTTGGGCTCCTCTTTTCATTTTTTCGCCTGTATTTTCTACGTCATCTTTTAAATCTGACATGATAAAGTCAAATAAACAACATAGTATAAAATTATATTAGATAATAAGTCACGATGACATTATAATTTCTCTAGTGCATAATTCAACAATAACCATTAATTTATCTCCAATTATTATAAATAATTACGTGTCATTATCGTAAAGCACTATTAGACATGCCTTCCGGAGAAATGTCTTTATCCATAATCTATTTTCTGTTTCGTATTTCTCCGGAGGTTTTAACATCTATTGAATAACAAAAATTATCTTAGATTTTCAAAAATAATCCAGAATATTTCTTATAATAAAACCTGTAATACCTACTTCAAGATAGGTTTTATGATTTCTAAGAACATTTATCAAGCCTTAGCAGGTATTCATCCAGAATTTGGGAAAAAATGTTATGTTTATATAGAAAATCCAAAAATTGTATATATTGAACATTAATTCTTTAATACTTTAATTAGAATACCTTCAATGAAACTATCTTTCCCGAAATAAATTGGCTAACTTACTGATATATAAGTAAAAACCATGATCTTCTAAAGAGAACTGCGACAATTTAGAAGATCATGGGAATATATTATCTATTCAAAGTTAAGATATGATGCTCATTCTATTTAATAATTTGATATATTTTGTCTACAACTAATAATGGAAGAAATTATCCCTCTACTAAAAGTACTAAAAATAGAATGTTGTTGAAATGATATCCTTCTATTAATTTAGTATATAATCATAATTAATATAATGTATAGTTATTTATAGGATCAAATTTTTAAAAATATTATTTATTACCAATATGTCTATTCAATTCTGGCAATAGCACTAGTATTTAGCATTTCGACGCTAAATAATATACAAGCTCAAATGATGAATACAACAGGACAAACATCAGCAAATGCTACAAACGCTACTAGTTCAACAGTACAAAATCAGACTGCTGCTGCTTCTGGACAAAATCAGACTGCTGCTGCTTCTGGACAAAATCAGACTGCTGCTGCTTCTGGACAAAATCAGACTGCTGCTGCTTCTGGACAAAATCAAACGATGAGCAAAGATGCACAAGCATTAATGACAATGGATCTTCCAGAATTAAAAGATAATATAATGAGTGCCAAAGAAGCATTATCAAATGGAAATATTGGAGATGCATTAACAACAATTACAGATGTAGAGAATCAATTGTTATTATTGAAAGAAAAACCTTCATTTGAACAAAATTTCCAAAAGGTTAAAGATTCACTATCAAAATCAGACTTAAATAAAGCATTAGATGAACTTACCAAAGTTCAAACTGGTGTTATAAAAGCAGAAACAGATCTCTTCAAGGCCAAATTACAAAATCCTCAACTGACACTACAAGGTGGTGATGATGGCGATGGTGGTGATGATGGCGATGGTGGTGATGATGGCGATGGTGGAGATGATGGCGATGGTGGAGATGATGGCGGTAACTAATGCTATAGTAATTGAATCAGAAATATCTCATCTCTAAATTTTTTTCTGGTTACAATTTGTAACTACACATCCATTAATTTTTATTTTTGAAAGTACTGAATAACTTATGTCGGGGTTTGAAATTTTTTATATTATTGTTTGAAAAATTAGTGAAATGACAAAAGAAATTAAGTCAAAGTGCACAACATATCATAGGCGGAGACAGCAATAAATAAAAGATGACAGTCATTTGTTGCATACCCAATATTATTTCAACAATTAGATTTTACAGTTAAAAATTATAAATATAATTTTAGGTTATCAACAAAAAGATAATAGATTTTGAGATTGAGACTCCAAACATAAGTTGTTAGCAAACCTTAATCTGACTTCTTATCTTCTAGATTATAAAGTGAAATAGACTTAGTCAATAGTATGAATGTTATTATCATTTAACGATTAATTTTATTTATGCCTCAACTAAGGAAGATAAAATAGTAAAAGAAAATAATAATGAGTATCAGGAAAACGTAGATAAATCTCAAGAGCATCAAAGACGCTAATACAAAGAAACAATATCAAACATATCACAAAATAGAGGCAAAATTAAGTAAGATGCAAATAAATTTCGAAACGATAACAGAAGATAAGTAATGGATTATGCATAATTTTCTTGGATTCTTTAATTACTAATCACCTGGTAATATAGAAAAAACTGTAACTATTATTAATTATGTCTTAGGTATATTTACTGACTTTTTACCATATATTACTTTTTATTAGTTTTATTGCTTCTTCATATAGTTTTTTTCCTTTTTGTTTATCACCATTAAAACATTCATTAGATATTTTCTCAATAACTTCTTCTGGAGAAAAATATTTTTGATTCATCTTAATTTCGTTTTTTCATCGATAGAAAACAAATTTGTTAAATTAGGTGGTAGCATTGACAAAAGTCCACCTGCTTTAACTGGATATGATTTTAGAATAAAATATCGCGATGTTATTGAAATACCTTCTCTTGCAACAGAGGGATCAATTCCTAATTTTTTTGCAAAATTTTCTACAATATCTTCCATATATATTATTTGACTATAATTATTTAACAAATTAAGATAAGATATTTTAATTTATCTACCAACAGATCAAAATTAGAACCTTTTCAACATATGATGTTCAAATTTGTTTATTTGTTGGTTTCTTATTGTAAGTATTATAAATCTTTAGTCGAAAGAAGGTTCTTAAACCTTGAAAAATTCTTTAAAAATAAAAAGTATCGTGATGACAACCAGAAACATATGCTGATATTAAATTACGCATAAAAAATATAGAGACATAAAAATATAACATTTATATTGTGATTCAATTAGAGCAAACAACAAATTTCTTCATATTCTTTCTTTGACTTAATTGAATAAGGATCTTCAATGTATCTCAATAGAAAATATCTGAAATTATTTGCATGTGATAATATGAATAGATTTGCTTGAAGTGTTGGGTAAAAGAAAAGAAATAAACAACTATTACTATTACTACTAATCTTTATTTATTTATTTCAGGAACAACACAGCCTTTCTGAATAAATGTGACGAAATAACTAAACTATCGTTATATTTAGCAAGTCGTGAATTCACATCTTCAGAATTCAATACACTACTAGAACCTTTTTTAAAATCATCAATTGATTTCCAAACCTGATAACTAACAAATACAGAACTCTTGCCAATTCCTTTGTATAATTCTGTAGTTATGAATCCAGGTTGTTGTTTAAATAAAATAGAAGTTTCTGTCCAATCTTTTAAAAACTGGTCAATCTTATCTTGTGCTAAATCAAATTTATTTATTATATTTACTGATTCACCCTTGTTGTTCTTTTCTTCTTCTTCAATTTGATCGTTAATTGTCACATTTTTATCCATTTCAACAAATTTTATCATTATTTTGAAGTAGGATATATATACAATAATACTATTTGTTTAAGTATATTTTTAATTTTCAAAAGGCGAAAGGGAAGAAGTAAAAAATAAGCTTGACAATTTTTTAAAACAGATATAGTGTTAAAAAAAATAAAAAATTGTTATTTTTGTAATATTGCAATTTGTGCAGTTGAGTTTGGATCAGTCGCTGTGAAGAAAGTATAAATTCCAGGTTTTAAATTAGCCGTTACATATTCTATAAATTCTTTTAGTTGTATTTATCCAGAATCAAATATTTTTCCTGCCATTGGATCTTGATTTTCACCATTTGTAAAGAATGTGTCACTGTATCATTATTTTTTATAAGAATTTCTTCATCTTGTTTAATCGTTGTAAGTTAATGATGAACAACACCATCCTTCTTTATCTTTAGTTATTGTGATTACTGCTGCTATGGGAGTAGATCTGTGTAAGAATGAGGCGTTTGAACCTGTACATTGCTTACTTGAAATGTTAATAAAGAACTAAGAATTGTTGAGGCTATAAACAAAGATAAAATTTTCTGAATATTGTTCATTGACTAAGAGCAAAGTATCTAGATTTTTACCTTTTTCCTTTTATTTTATAAGAGATAAAGCAAATATCAAGAATAATATTATTTGTTTTACAATTGGTAAAAGTTTATTATAGAATATTATGCGGAACTGGTTCTGTCTAGTAGCCTTAATAAAAATTCACTTGTACTAGAAAAAGATATCACTGTTGCAATAATAGCAATCAGAACCTCTGACACACTACTTCTGGAGAATTCTTTATCTTCATTATCCATTGCCGATGTTCTCCAAAGGATAATATCAAATAATGATTTATTTCAACCTTAATTCTTTTGATAACAACCATTTCAGATATAGTCAATTTCAAAATCTTACTATAATCTTATTAAATTTTTTTTGACTAAATACAGTAAACATGAATAATTCTTTAAAAGAAAAGGAATGTGATTATGGAATTTATGCAATTGTAAAAGGTCTACCCGGAGCAGGAATACGGTGCAATAAGCACGGAACTGAATCAATTGATTTTGAAGGGATTGCAGTCCCACTCTGTAAAGAACACCTTTATATATTGGGATTAAATATGATCCATAAAAAATTATTACAATAACAAAATGATCTCCAATTTTTATAAAAAATCAAGGCTAATTGGTAGTGCCAAGCCGATAGCATTTACTTCCGGAGAAGCCTTTCCAACAATAGTCCCTTACTAATACATATTCTCCGAAAGATTTTATTATTTAACAATATTCATCCCATAACTGTTATATAGAATAGAGATTTCATTTGGATACTTAAGATAAAGCAGGCTTATATCGCACAATTAACTAATTTCCAGAATAGTTTGCTTGATCTGATATTTATTATTTGATTCTTTGGAGGGTTTTGATATATTAAATAAAAATTTGTTTTAAACTATTACAAACAATAGAACCCCTTTGGATATTCTAGTGAGATCCAGTGCACTATTTCCGAAGAAATAAGTTCTACCTCTCATGTTCTTTATTTATTGTCTAAAAGTATTTATTAAAATAAAAAAATAAGATATAAATGGAAGAAACAACTATTGAAGATATATCATCTAAATAAAAAAATTTATTTATAATAACCATTAATTTGTCTCCAATTATTAGAACAATTGAAACCTCTTTATATTACCAAGTACTCATAAATACCTCAGGAGAATAGTATTTATCTATAACCGTCTTTGTCATTTATTATTATTCTCCGAAGGTTAATTAAATCCTAGTCAAACAAAAATAACAATTTTCTCGGTCTAAAATTTCTGATTGTTGTCTTCGTGATTCATTTTATTCTCTGATTTAAATTCCTTCTCTATAAGATTGTCATCGATATTAAGATTAGTAAATCAATCTTTTTATTGAAGATGATTTTTTTGTCCAATTACTAATTTAGTTGCTTCAAAGTAACTACTAAGCTATGGTTACACAAAAATCATGTCCTTTAACATCTGGAACTTTTTAGAAGGATCTTTTTTATTGTAATTTTCCCAAATCAACTTTAAACAAAGTTTAATAATATCAATTCAATCAGGATGTTGATCTACAAAACCAATGGAAGCAATATGGTGAAGCCTCTTTAACTTTAGTTGTTCGACTTTTTTCTTCATTCTGTAGAATGTGGCAGGATTGTATGGAAATTTTGATTCAAGATACTCTAAGGATTGTTGTTCAGTAAGCATCATCCTTATTGTTTCAATTATTGCTTTTTATTTTGCAGTTACTATAATTAATTCGATAGTCAAAGTATCATTCACCAAGATATAACATAATTTTGAAAACTTTTTTTTTCCAATATAGTTGATAGTAACAATAAATTGGTATAACACTTAAGGCTGCGAATCTCCAAGCCGATGTAATATTAAAGACAAGAGAAATGGATCATATTTGTTTAAAATTAAAGAAGCTTTTTTTATATAGATTGATTATCATCAGAAAAGACTATATTTGATTTGAGTTTTATACAATATTTTTATTTTTCCAAGATTCACTAAATTTTTCACATTTTAATAAATGAGATATTGTATTTTTTTCTACTTCACCTAAATATTTATTTAAATCAAAAACAAATGTAATGTCTTTATTACAATATCTACAAAAAACAAAATAACCAGATTTTTTATTATATTCTTTCTGCTCAAATTTTGCATACGCATATTCATGTATTGGGATCATTGCCATAATTTCTCAAAATTTTTTAATAAATCTTTCAAATTTTAATTATATCATTTTAAATATTACTCAAATTATTTTGATGAATTATTAAGATTAACTGATTGTATATATTAGAATGTAAACATTATATTGAACTTATGGATTTTGTCGTAAAACCAAAAAGTTGATCAAATAAATGGTAGTAGTGAGCTCTGAAACCAAGATATAACTTTTCTAAAATCATAATTTATCTCAAACTCTAATTGAATCTATTTTAATAAAATATTAATTTATAAATTCAATTTTAATTAACAACAATTTATTTGATTTATTTTATTTGCGATGACTGCAAAAAAGAATTTAAACTAACATTTTAATATCGTATGGAAGAATATGATTCTTTATCAATATACTATTCATTAGGTAAATCAAGTATTTTCAGACCACAATCTACCGACATCCAGTTATATAATTAGTTTGTATAATGAGGATATAGTAGATTTAGCTTTAATTGGCGATTGCAATCAAATCAATTTATTTGGTTCGACATTGAATATTTGTCAAAAATGATTCTTCTTCTTTATCTATTCCCAATAGTCTAATTATTGGGGAAAATTTTTATAAGATACTAAAATTTTTTTTCTTTCAATTATGGACAATTATAATTTTATAAATAATGGTGAATATTCTTTAAAAGAAAACAATCAATATTCTAAATATACTATTAAAAGAAAAGATATTGTGAAACTCAATAATACCGAGGTATTATATTAAGACCACGTTACGATAAAGTCTAATTGATAAGACAAAAACACTGTAGTGTTAATAAAAATTTCATAGCTGGGCAAGATATTTTATATCCTTATTGTGGAGGTCAATTAAGAATAAACCAAGACATAGAAAATTTAATAATGTCGCAATCCCAAAAGAAGCACTTTCCGAGAATTGCTTTTCAACAATTGACCAGTGTCAGATAGAACAAAGAAGTGACCCATATGCGATAAGGTTGCTACCCACATAACAAATTATAGAAGTAATACGATAAGCAATTGTCATCTATGTCATTAATTTTTAAAAATAATAATAATATTGATAGAAATATGATAACAAAATATAATCCGTGATTCTACATAACAATTAAGCGATTAACTATTCCATATACTTGCTGATCTCCAAAATGATTGTCTGTTTGTTTATCATTAGGATCAATAGTTATTGTACTATTGTTGGAAATAGTTATTGATAACTCTGCATGACTCCATATAGTTCTACCATTTATTTTGATATCGGCAGTTCCGTTAATTGTAAAATTATTACTATTATCTGATGATGATGATATAAGTTGATTCATTTCATCATTATCATTTGCACTAAAATTAGTTATTTGATGGATATGTCCTCTAGAACCATCCATAGGAGATGCCAAAAAACTTGCTTCAAAGTTTGTTACAGTTCCATTATTGACATTTAAATTCCAGTCTCCTGTTAATATTACTTTGAATGCATTTGTTATATTGAATTCATTTCCAGGAATTGTTATGACTAGAGAACTTATTGTTCCTATGGCAGAAAAAGTAGTAGCACTATTATTACTGTTGATACTGCTGTTAGTGCTATTTGCCATAGATTGAGAGTGCATTAACATTTTTTGCTTAGTATCTTTCTCCATTTGAGCAAATACAAAAAATGGAGATGATTTATAGCCACTACTATCGCTACTATTATTGTTGTTATTGCTGATTATGACAAATGCAGTAACTATTATTGGTAATGATAAAAAAATTAGTATTGATATTGTTGAAAATTTTATAATTTTTAATGATGATTTTGCTACTTTAAACATTAGTTTTATTCTAATTCATTTATAAATACCTAAATAATTAGTTTACTATAATAAAGATGTATAAAAGTTGAAACACCAATAGGTGGGCAGTATTGAATTTTTTATATTAGGAGGTAGTTATATTCAGTAAAATTTTATTCTAAAAAACAATTTTGTGGTTGAAAAAATATTACATAGAGTTAAAAGTTTATTCCAAGAGCCATATGTAGTCTGGTTCAGAGCCTGCTATACTCTTGGACAGACCAATACTATTATTTAGTAAAGATAATGACACTGTTAGTATTATTGAATAATATTATTCCATCAAAAGTCCATTCGTTATCGATCAATCAACCTATATCGGAAGATATCCAACTGATATCTTGTCCCTCACTTGTCTCTATCGTTCCATTTCCTCTCCCAACAATCAGATCATTAGATAAGTATTTAGAAAAGTTTGATTGCTAGTTACATTAACTACATTATTTAGGATCCCTTTATCAAAATGATGTGTCTCTGTTATTCGATAAGGAGTCGATGAGATATTTTTGGAACCTAAAAATTCACTTGTATTAGCATTGTAAACGTCATTGCTAACATTTAAAGATAAAATATTTTTAAATTTAATATTTATTTGATAAAATGTGCTAGTGTATCTGAAACTTGAAGGAAGCAGAAATAGACTTGTTGCTATAAGAGAGATAATCACTAAGAAAAGATGTAATGAGAATTTGTATTTTTTCTTCTTATTCTTATTAATATTGCCATTTTAAATTCCTTTCCTACGTTTATTTTTCAAATTCTTTTCTTTCTTGGTTATTGTTTTCAAATCTTTTTCAAGTTTTTGAGATTTTTTTCGAGCTTCGAATTTTTGTTTAGATTTTATGTTTTGTTCTTTATCGATATATTGTTGATAAGCTTTCTGAGCAATACCACTCATAATGCCCACATATTGTTTCATCTCGCCGATAATTTTGATTCCTCCATTACTGGAAATTGAAAATCCTATAATTGACGTGTCATGTTTTGAGGCCCTCATTTTCAGTATCAACAAAGAGCGTTTTATTTCCGATTCTGCCTCAAAATATCGAAGGATAATTATATTATGAAAAAAAGGGGATAAACCAATGGAAGTAATATTAAACGCGGATTCAGAAGAAGGTAATAAGGTCATTATAGAAGTGATTTTTTTACTTCGAAACAAAGCAGATAACCTTTTTATGATTAAATTGAAATCTTCACTATACAAATGTTCCAACGTTGACAAACCATCTAATACTATACGTGATGGTTTTATATTCTCTATATTAGATACTAATTCTGAAATAAATGCATCAGGGCTCTGATTCTCTGGCATCCAAGATAGTATATGCAATCCTTTTTTCTCAAGGTCAGTAACGTTGTAACCAAGAGATTGACCAAGAATTCTAATTTCATCAGCTGATTCCTCGAGAGAACAGAATAAGCTAATCTGTCCATCAAAAACTCCTTGTGCAAGAAACTGAAATCCAAAGGTGGTTTTACCTGAACCTGATGGTCCAACCAAAGCTGTTGTACTATATTTAAAAAAACCTCCATTAGTTCTCGCATCTAAACCTGGAACACCAATTCTAATTCTATCGGTTGAAAATGGGAGATTGATATTTAGTCGTTGTTTTGGATATAGTATCATACCTTTTTTATTAATAATAGAGATATGTCGCTCCCTAATTATCGATGTAGCCCTCATCTTAATTATGCTCAGATTAATAGGAATAGTGTCACTATAACCATGTTCAAGTTGAATGATACCATCAGCCACAAATTCCTCCATTCCTGTACCAATTTTCTTGGTTCCGAATGGAATTTCTATAATCAGTATATTTGTTATTCCTTCTGCTCTTAACATCTTTCCTAAAACGACATGCAAGGCAATTCTAGATTCCATAATATCATCAAACGCAAGTTGTATTGCAGAAAAAGAATCAATTACTAATCTACTACAACCGATACTTTTACAGGTCTCAAGAACTAGTTCCAATGCATCTGCTATACCTTCCTTTGTCACAGAAGAAAAATCTAAGAATGCAAATTTATGATCTTTCTCAAAATCTTTAAATTTCATTCCTAATTGTACAAAATTATCATAGTATTGACTCTTTGATTCGCTAAATGAAACATATACACAACTTTCTCCGTGTGTCAAACCTTCATACAGAAAATGAGAAGCAAGTATAGTTTTACCTGTACCTGGATTACCTGTTAATAAAATCGTAAACCCTTTAGGTATTCCACCCTCAATCAATGCATCAAGATTAGTTATCCCTGTTGATAGACGTTCAACCAATATTTTTGGTAAAATGGTCAACCTAATAAGACTTGTTTTTCCTGTCTACTATAGTTTGACATTGCATTAAATCAGTTTGGAATTCTGTGTAAGTATAATTTAAAATAACTAAAAAAAC
>Ga0115853_100392_pt1 | contig 13781 bp, 14 predicted proteins | sample InSIn5gowninarea_FD_83867 | JGI IMG/M metagenome (GOLD analysis project Ga0115853, IMG submission 83867)
TCAGATTCTTCTAAAGGCAAAAAATGATTTTCAGACAGAGGAAGTCCTGTGATATTGTGCCAATTTTTCAATAGAGCAGGCAAGGTATGACGCTTTCTCATAGACCATACACATAAAATCAATAAGCATTTCCCTGATAGCTTTCATAGAGGATTAATTATTATGAAAGGCTTCTTTAAAAAGTATCTCCTCAATTTCATTACTAATATTATTATAAACAACCTCTGCCCAAAAACTACCCAACCAATACGAAGCTACAGTATACATCAACTCCACTTTTTTGTCTGAATACTCGCCATGGTCCCAAACATAATGAGCCTGCTCCTCTAATGGAAGGTGCCTAAGTTGAAAGATTGTGAGCATGATGAGGAAATAATAGTCTAGGCAAATATAAAGTACTTACTCAATTATTTTCGCTTCTTTGTGTTTGCTAATTACGCAGACCAATACGTTTATTTGACGAATTAATAATTTATTGACTTCAAATTTTCTTCAAAATACATGCATAGATTGATGATTCATCAACTATCATAGATTTGAATAAAGGTAGACTGTTATGTGGTCTACCTTTATTATGATGGAAAGAGGCCATAGAAGGGATTTTTATAATTCATTTTCGTAAGAATTTCTCACCTCATCTAACTGATCCTGAAAAAGATAGCAAAACTAGCAAGAAAATTTTTGGATTAGAGGTAGTGAATTTTTCTTTCCTTTTTTCCATATATGAAGTAACAGAATAGGGGTGAATAATATTACTAAGCAAAGAAAGTACAACTCAAAAAGTACTATAGCTAGGATTCTATATGTCTCTACAAAAGCAAGCAAGAACACCTTATGGAAGGGATAAGTGTTGTAAATCAAATAGGCAAGAAATTACTGTGCAGTCTTCACGCGGGGTTTGAGTCATGTCAATCAATATCGGATGTAACCCTGCCTTGCGTGAACCTACTACATCAATGGAATAAATATCCCCTACATAGTAACAGTTTTCTGCAGGTAATTCCAGTCTTTGACAAGCAAGCAGAAATATACGCGGATCCGGCTTTTCTATCCCTACCACATGAGAATCGATTATAAAATCCATATAAGGGGCAAGGCCATATTGAGCCGCTTTAGCTGCTGCCCTTCCATCTGAATTAGAAATGATGGCTAACTTATAGGTTTGTTGTAAAGTGGCTAACAAAGCAAGGGCGCCCTCCAGCAGATAATTCCAGAAATTGACAGTTTGGTGTCGGGGTAAGATCACCTGCTGGATAAGTTCTTCTATTTTTTCACTTCCCTGCAAGTCCTCTACCTGCAACTCCTCCAGTAAATACTTAAGATAGACAGGTACTCTGCTCGCATCAGTTGTAGCTTGCCTATAGGTATCTATTCGATTGCTAGCCTTGGATAAAGCGAGAAGAAATTGATTTTGGGTGATGGGGTGCCCGCCTCCTTTGAGTATGGTTTGCAGAAAGGGAAAATCAGGATACAACAGAGTGCCTCCTAAATCAAAAATAATGGCTTTACTACGATGCATATGAGGATGGAGCTAAAGCTTTAGGTATGTAATTATGCTACTTGTAGGTTTGCAACTAAAAGTAGACAAGTCTACAAAAAAGTAGCTTATATCAAAAGGCGCACTTGGGTTATAATATTCGCCCCTTTTCATTTACTTCAGAATAGTCTTATTTATTGGTAGAAGGCACTGAAACTGATATCCTCTTCTAGAGAATACGTTCATGTAAAGTCAATAGTAATCGTAGAAAGACTCTTCATTAAATATCACCTGGCTTATCTGATCGGTTTCAGTACTGTAAATAATTTTTGCATGGATGCTACCTATCCAGTACAGGTTAGCTATATAGTCTTTTTCTACTTGAGTAATGAAGAATTCACCATTGTCCATCACATACTGTACCTGCTCTTGTAAGGGAAGATGTTGGAGCTGGAAGAGGGTCAGCATAGATTGCGGATGGTAAAGCCTGAAGATAAAAGTTAAAGTATTGGCTTCCTAATGCTTGTTTCTTTTCTTAGACCCTTGCCTCATTTATTTGGCTCTATACCTATAGTCAAACGAAGGTAGATACAACCCCATGTATAGATTGTAAATACATTGCTGAAACCATTACTTTCCACGTCATGTAAAAGGGGTAATTAATTTAACTATCGTTTGTCACTATTGACAAATAGCTAGTTTGTAAAATGAAAGAAAAATAGTATGTTCGTTTATTTACTTCTTCATCCACAACAATCTTTCTCAACGTAATTTGCCCTGCATGTTACCCTTTAAAAAATTAACGGTTCAGTATTTTTTCCCTGCCAACAGGTTTTACAAAGCTAAATTAGAACAAAACAATCAAATCAGTACCCTTTCGCAAGAAGAGGCTATAAAGCTGATTGCTTCTACCACTTGGACCTCCACCGAAAGCAAACAAGTCAATGATAATAAGCGATCATTTATAGAAAAAACCTATCTGCTCTCAATGGCACCGTAGGCCTTCTTCCTTCATTTCCTGTGAGAATGTGGTTGATCTTCGCATTGGGCTTAGAATCGGTTACTCTTATTGCCCCTTTGGAGTAATTACTCAATTACAAACTTTCATTTAAGTTGGTTTTCTTTCTATCAACCGACTTAAAAAGTTACAATTTGACAACTAAAAACAAATTAGGTGCTATACCTGTAGTTCCTGGACAGGTAAAAGGGACTTGGCAGGGCTATTAGAAAAAAACCTCTGCCAGGTCAAGGGTAACATCAAATAAATCTTTGGACTTTAGCGATTGAGTACCAGTTTCTGATGGAACACCTGTCCGCCCATACTGACACGGCCATAATATATACCTGCCGGCAATGCGCTGCCGTTGAACTCCCACTGGTAAGCCTTACCAGCTTCCACTGCTCCTTGAAAGAGATGTGCTACAAGCGTACCCTGGCTGCTGTATACTTCTACCTGGGCAGATCCATTCGTCGCCGGTGTAAAGCGAAGGGAGGTGCTTTGACTGAAGGGATTGGGTGCAACACTCAATTGTCTTTCCTGTAGTGGCAGATCTGTCTCCTCAAAAGATACCCGCCCCGTACTCTGCATCACAAGTATAGTAAAAGGAATTGTATTGCTGGCATACCCATCCCCATTAGATTTACTGTAGGCTGTAACTGATAAGTAGTGTGTGCCTGGAGAAAGTGTTAGAGGAAAATAATCTGTTTGTAAATTCACTACTTTGAGTCCTTCTCCACCCAAAGTATAAGGGTAGGTATTGTCTACTATTTCCTTTCCATCCAGGACAAACTTGACACTGCCTACTTTGGCCGGAAAGGTGTTAGCCCGGAAGTTAATCTGGCTGGTTCCAATTTGGGCATAGTTTAATACGGTTCCTTGATAACCCAATGGATATATATCAAGATCAGTTTTAGCATTGATAAGTGTAAGGCCTTTCATTTCAGTTTTAAGACTAATCTCAAAATCTTTGGTCATGATTCTTCCTCTTAACCCGCTACCATTAGCACCTGAGTAGGGAATTACTTCTAATTTGTGTTTCCCTACAGAAGGAGTAAAGGCCTTGTAGTCAATGCCACCTCCTGTCTTGAGCCCATCCCCCGGATAAGTGAATGGCTCTACTGCGTTCTCCATCCACTCTATTTTACCATCAAGAATGAATTTGACGCTACCTACACCTCCACTGAGCACATTTGCCCGGAAATTTATCTGATCAGTACCAATGATCATGTAATTGATCGTACTACCATAGAGGGAGCCATCTATAGAAGTATCTGTGGTGGCATTGTATAATTGCAAACCGGTAAGGGTAGGCAAGGTAATTTTAGTCAATAGATTTCCTTTACCACTTAGTGTGGTGGCCCCTAAAGTAAGAGAGTTGCTGTAACTGCCAGTATAAAAAAGGGTGGAGCCGGAGTGAATAGTAAGGTCACCTCCATAATCTAAGCCAGTGCTGCCTATACGCATTGCCCAGGGAGGCATCATGGATGAGAAGGGATGGCAGAGAAACATATCCTGATCAGTAGCTCCACCTGTTGCATGCAGTGTAGTATTCCAAATGGTAATGGAGCCGGTAAAGATGCCAGCCAGGTATACCTCTGCGTCGCCATACGTTAGGCTTTGCCCTTCATCCCAGCCTTTGCCGCCATATTGAATGGCCTTCAAAGTCTTAGCGTTTTCATCCAGATCCAATTCTACCATAAAGGCATCTGCCGGCCCATTGCTGCTCAGGGATTGAGTATCAAAACTAATGCTACCTCCAAAATAACCGGTGAGGTATATAGTTCTGTTTTTGCCATTTTCATTGGTAATAAGAATATCTTTTCCTACATCTACTGTGGTAGCTGCCCCATACATTCTGCTCCACTGCAAGGTGCCTGCATAATTGTATTTAGCTAACAGCACATTGGTGTTATACGGATGAGAAACTGGCGAGTAACCGCCTGTCACATAAATATCGTTTGTATAGTCATCCACTGCAACAGCTGTACCGAGATCATAACCGGTTCCACCTAAAGCCCTTGCAAATTCCAAACTGCCTTGTGGAATGTATTTGAGCAGCAGTATATCGCTGCTCCCCTTACTGACAAGAATTAAATGAATATTTGCAACATTAAGCAAGGGAATGGTACCGGAAAAAGACCCTGTGACCAAAGCATTGCCAGCCTTGTCTACAGCAATACCGCTGCCATAGTCATGGAGAGCACCTCCAGCGCGCCTTGCCCAAAGCAACCAACCAAATTTCAGGTCATACTGGGCCACAAATATGTCGGAGCCACCGGCACTCTTCAGGGAGGTGACTGACTTCCCTGGGTACTCTTCAAAAGTAGCTGTGGACTGGAATGAACCTGTTACCAGAAGAGTACTATTAGATAGATGAATGGTTATAGCTCCGGTCTGTTCCTCTCCTTTGCTGCCAATCCTTCGCACCCAATCTACCCCACCTGCTGCATTATATTTTATTAGTAGCAGGTCAGTAGCCCCTAGGCTGGTGAAGGTATGTTTACCAATCGTCACCGTGCCAGTGAAGCCTGCCAGCAGGTAAGTGTTGCCATTTTTATCAGAAACAACATCTGTCTTTTGCAGCGTATTGGTGGTTTTGCTAGTCCATGAAATGTTCTGGGCTTGTGAAGAAATACCCAGCATGAACAGTCCTAATAAGCTAAGCAGCAGTATCTGCGTATAGATTATAATCTGCCGTAATTGATGGTTAAATAATGAAAAGTTTGATTTGTGAAAAATAACTGTACACTTCATAAGGTTGAATTTGAATAACTGAATGATTAACTTAATCACTGAAGTACCTGCCGTCAGTGAGTATGTGAACTTGATTTTTTAGGCGTTATTAACAGCTGCAAAGGAAAGGTTTATGTAGTTGCATCTGAAAATTTTAGGGCCTACAAAAGGTGAACTGGCTAAATGAAAGGTATACATGAAGGGTATACAAAAGGTAAACAAGACAAAATCGGATGCTGGAAAACAGAAAAAGGTGTAACTATTTATTGACAAGCAAATAGGTGTATATATGCCTATGGAAGAATGGGCAGCCAAAAAACAGGGAGAACTAGGGGCAATGTAGCTAGCCAATGGAAAACTTTTCGGTTGAATGGCTGCTAGGCTGTATATTTATCAATTGATTATCAAACAACCTTGAAACTCACTAGCTAGTAGTTACCCGTAAGGGGCGTATCTTTTAACCACAAAGATTAATCTTGTCATCAAAAGGAGGTTTGTAAATATACAAAAGTGATACCTTTGAGTTAAATTGATAAGAAATGGCTCAAGAGTACGATAAGATCATCAAAGAAAACCTGGAGAAAGTAGTTCTGCAGTTAATCAGGAAAACCACTAACCTTGAACCCATTAAAGGAGAAGTAGAATATCCTGAACTGCACTATACCATTGAAAGAGAAGCTGATTTTGTGGAAAAAATCACTACCCAGGACAATCAGACTCTTGTTTTTCATATTGAATTCCAGACAGCTAATGATAAGACAATAGCTGATCGCATGTTCGTATATGCCGGCTTGATCTACAAGATCTACCGACTTCCCCTAAGACAGATTGTGTTTTATATTGGCAATGATCCGGTGAATATGCCAAGTAAGCTCTCTATGCCTACCTTTGAGTATAACTTTGAGCTCATTGACTTACAATCTATCTCCTACAAGGAATTCATTAATTCCAGTATTCCAGAAGAAGTATTACTTGCTATTCTTTGCAATTTTGAGCAGGTGCAAGCAGAGATGGTAGTTGAAGAAATTTTCATTAAATTACGCATGTTACAGGAAAGCAACTTAAATTTTCAGCGAAGCGTTAGGCAATTAGACATGCTTTCTTTGTTAAGAGGCTTGCAACCATTGATTTTAAAACAGGAACAGAAAATGGCACTCACATTAGACATAAAAAATGATCTGCGCTATCAGCAAGGGGAAAAAGGTAAAGCAATTGAAGTTGCTAGTGAACTGATCAAAGAAGGATTAAGCAGTGAATTGATTAGCCGTGCTACAAAATTGACTACCGAGGAGATCGAAGCTCTTAGATTAGAGATGCAAATAAGAAAGAAATAACTACTATTACATTTGTCGCTTTTTGATTCTCAGCTTCTCAATGAGGCTTACACTTCTCCTATGATTCCAAAATAATGTTTTGGATGATTTAAGTATATCTAGCCAAGTTATAGTAGATCCCCCTTTCGGGTAACTCATCTTATTGCTTAAATGCTCACCTAAATAATTTGATTGGTACTTGCCTCCTTATTTACCCATAGTGCTGCCTAGTTTATGGATAAGATGGATAACGCTGCTCACCCTTGAAGCCGGCCAAGAGTTACCCACTTACCCACAAATGTTACAACAATGGTTTTTATTGTATCAATCTCTTAGAATTGTTATATTGTACTAAAGATTAGGTGTTATTGAAATAAATCTTGTTAGAAAGGAATGCGTATTTACAAAATCAGTTTCTTAGTAATGATGATACTACTTGTGGTTTGGATATTTTATCCTGCTTCCAGTGGTAATCCTTATCGCGCAGTAGCATGGATTGAAGACTACCCAGGGGCAACAGGAAGATATGCTACCTATACGCCCGTATTAGCTGAGGATACTTGCAAGGTCGTTGGTCCAACCGTGGGAGCAGATTATGGGAAGTTAACCTTTGAAGATATAGATGATGACGGAGTAAAGGAAGCTATTATCGAGACGAAAGTACTTTTTGATTGGGGAGAACTCTATCAACCAGAAAGGTTTGTACTCAAGTATAAGCAGGATAAAAATGGATTACCTAGCTTTTTCTTAATGGATAGTATTAGTAAGTAAATTACCTGAAAAACAGATAGAAGAGAACAATAACAACACATTACACCCAATTCAATCCCACTACCTGCACATTCTAAGGTACTGTCTTGAAAAACAAGCTTTAAATTATAAATATTTTAATAATTTTGTTTTACCGGAAAGAGAGCTTCAGGCGACTCGTTGCAGGGAAGTTCGTCTTGTGTAGCCCTGCTTGGCGGGGCTACTTCATTTAATGGAGATGCTACTATCCGGTTTTCTTCGAAAACCACCGGAAAGAGAGACTTCGGCTCCTTATTACTGGAAGTAGGTTTATTTTCATACGTATGATCATAGGCAATATCCTTTTTCCAAAGGGTATACATCAAGACCAACAGCTTTTTTTGTATGGCTACATAGGCCTGCATCTTTTTCTTTCCCTTGTTGATTAACCGATCGAAAAAGATTTTAAACATAGCCCCTTCATAGCGCACTACATTGAATGCTGGTAAGTGCAGAATGCGCCTGATACGAGCATTTCCTTTCTTGGATATTTTGCTTTTACCCACTCTGTTTCCAGATTGGTTCTCTACCACATCATAGCCGGCATAGCTAACCAGTTGTTTTTGATTCTCTATTAAGGCAAAGCCAAATGGACCTGAAGCCAAGCTTCATCGGTCCACGGTTTCGGCAATTACTGTCACGGCACTCATCACACCTATCCCTCTAATCTGAGTAATATGGTCTATCTTACGCTTCAGATCAGCATCAGTTTCTACCAACTGAGCCACTTCCTGTTGAATAGCAGCTATTTGCTTGTCAAGCAGTGTTACTAGGGCTAAGAGCCTTTTCTTGGTGGATTTGTTCTCAAACTGCCCATGCGCTAAAGCGTGAAGCTGATTAGTAAGGACAGTCTTATGCGCTTGTAAACTTTCAACTTCCCGAGTCAGGCTACGCAATTGATAAAACAGCTTACTCAGGGGTTGCCATAGGGGAAGGTTTTGCTCAGCGCCCATCCGAGCTAGCCCAACAGAATCAATTTTGTCATTTTTACTTTTGAGGCCTAAGCTACGAGCATACTGCCTGGCCTTATTAGCTAAGATGACAATGACAGCTTGTTGGCGGTTATATAAATGCCAGGCTATCTGCTCATAATATACCCCTGTTGCTTCCATGATATACACTAAAGGCAGTGAAGCGTCATTGTGTTTACAGATCCACGCATCCAGCTCTTCAAATCCCTTTAATTGATTTATAAATTTACGAGTGGCTTTGATGGTCACTTTTTGAGTGGAATCAATGACTGAAAAACAAACATCGAGTTTATCTTTAGATACATCAAAGGCAACACATTGTTTGAGCTTGTTCATAGAAAAAGGCAAAAAGTGAATAGGGTAAAAGAGTAAATATTACTAATTGAAATCCGATTTCCTTTCTAGCATCTTTTCTCATTATTTATACAAGATTATTCTGCCTAAAGTAGGGTTGGGTTGGAGAATATCTTTAAGTACTGTTCAGATTCTGGAAAGGAAAGCAGAGAGGTTATACCTTAGAAACAATATCACCTGTATGGGTGTATTTAGCGCAAGAAGTCCATTTACCTATTCTGCTTTCGGTTTCTTTGTTTGTAAAATTGCACTTTCTTAATTAGTTTCAAAGATATGAGCGCAAAGATACAACACAATGGCACGGTGTGCAGGAGTCGTTGGGCCATAGGTGGTAAGTAAAGATGAAAAATAATATAGAAAGACAGGAGAAGATACGCCAACTCTTACGGGAAAATAGAAAGCGTCATACCTTGCCTGCTCTATTGAAAAATTGGCACAATATCACAGGACTTCCTCTGTCTGAAAATCATTTTTTGCCTTTAGAAGAATCTGATAAATTGATAAGTCGATTTTCATTCCCCTATCCTGACTCACAAATAGAAACTGATACACAAGAATTGAAAATTGCTTTTACTTCTATTCTTAAAGGTGATCGTAATCGTATTGATAGAATTTTTCAACATTTAATGGATAGATTAAACGGGCAAGAGTTTTACCTCAGACTCTATAATTATGATGTTGGTTTCATCCGGCTCAAAGAGTCAGCTATATTAAAAAAGTGGAAAGAGTTACTCACTCTGGATGGAGTTGAGTTATGGCTTTATCAACCCAATACTACTAATTGTTTAATTGTAGAACAAGCAGAAGATTCTATCATACAGAGTATAGAGAAAGATTCAGGGGTTTATGAGATCAGTGTTACAAGTAAAGATTGGAAAGAAGTAATAGATCAATAAAACTTGGGCTTCACTTAAAAATGTGGCATATGAAAAAAAAACGGATTTTGGATCTAAAACCTGTAGTTTCAAGAAAGGGGGAATTAATTTAACTACTTTTATGAATCTACTTATCAAAGATAGAATCAAATACTGTAAGGGAAGGGAATCTTTTACTGTTTTTTTATCTTTTTGTATTTCTTTACAATTTCCCGGATATGCTTGGCCATTCCTGCACTTTCCTTGTTTTCACCGGTCTCAATATATCTAGCCACGGGAGAGCTACATTTGATGCATTCCCCTTTTAGAATAATATCTTCTAACTCATTTAAGTAGAAGCGGTAGTTGGTGATAGTAGTTAAGGATGGATTACAGTTTCTGCAGAAACAATTTTCTATACATTTATTCAAAAAATGAATATTTTCACCCATAATCAATTCCACATCCTCAAGATTAATTTCTATCTCTTTTCTGCTCATACTATCATTAGAATGATTTTCCGATCAGTTAGTTTCTCCCTGCCGGTGAGTAAGTAGATTGCTTAGTAGAACTATAGAGTTGTAGAGGACCTTTATTTTTTTAACTCTTTGGCCACCTGCTTGACATACTCTACTGAAACTTTGGCTAATGAAGCAATTTTCTCCATGGTTAAGGTGCCATCTTTCAGCATTTCAATGATCAGGTCTTTTTCTCTCTCTTTTTGTCCTTCTTGATAAAGATAATCTTCTGTAATATTATAGGTAAGTCCCATGTCTGTAATCTGTTTGTGTGTTTCTTTAGTTAAGTTACGCAATCGGGCTAAAATTGACAATTGCCTGATATATTTTCGTAACACAATTTCCTCCCCACAAATTTCTTTGAGCTTGCCCAATATAGCTTGCAATACTTCTATCGGCTTTTTATTCCCAAAATCACTCAGGATGGCAAGTATGATTTCTTCCGGCACTTGAGAGGACAATAGATGTTGATAGGAGTAATCTCGTAAACTTTTTAAGGTAAACCCTTCAAAGACTTCATTAGGGGCCAATTGCGTCTGCATTTTAGAAGCTTTTTGCCCTAAGTAAATAACAAACTGTTTAATAGATAGGCCATATTTCTTTCTCAGGATACCATAATACTCCTGCATACGATAGATCATGCCTTCCTCATCTACACTCTGAAATTCTAAATGTAAAATAAATCTTTCATTGGTGTCCGTTTCTACAATACGAATGAAGTCAGGCTCTTTCTCTATAGTAGTCTGTAATTTATCTTTTAATTCTTCACTTCTCCTAATGCGGATGTTAAGGTATTTCTCTGTGAGGGGCAAGAATACGGAAGCAATGTTTTCTTTGAGAATTTTATCGTAATCGTTAGCCAAGGTATCAGTCAGTTTGTAGAGCCAAGATACTACTTTTTCAACTATTTAATAGATACCACTGCTTTCTAAAGCTTGCCTTACAAATCATTTTTACGAATGGTTTATGAGATAACAAGAGAGTTAAAACATATCCCCCTATTTAATAACTAAAAAATAAGAATTTTTAATATGCTCTTTTTCAACTCTCCATTTTTAAGTAAGAACTCCAAGGCTATTCTGCCACATAGATAAGAAACGATAAAATAACTTTATTATCAGATCAGAGACGTATTTACAACGAGAAAAACTAATCCCCCTTCTTTTTATCTACTAACTTAAGGCCTATTGTAGGTTAAGCCTTCGCCAAATTTGAACAGTCCATACCCATTTTGTTCTTTATAACCTGGCACATCCGATTTGTTTTCTTCCACTGCTTTTTGGGAAACCGGCGTTGTAAATGGCATTTTTCCTGTCGGGTTATGAGCTCCACTTATAATGTCCAATAAAGCCTCAGAAGTGGTTCCAAAGGTAGCCAGTACAGTTTTTGTTGAAACTCCATCAATTTCATCAATAATCCAGGGGCTTGAAAAATTAATGACCAGAATGGTGGGCTTACTTTTTACAACCTCATTGATGTACTTTACATCTATTCGATTCTTGGACAAGCTTAAGTCAATGGGCTTCTCTGACGAACTGAACAAACCGCCTCCATTAGGTACCAACCATAATAGCACTACATCGGCTTCTTCTTTTGTGGAAACAAATTCGAATAGAGGATTTGGTTTAGTGGGCTGATGAACCATCGTAGGCTTGTCATTTCTTCCATTATCGTAATAGGTTTCAAAATACATTTTCGTTCTTTTTGTTAAAGGAAGCAGGTTGTCCTCATTGCGCAGCAACACGATGGATTTACGCTGCGCTAGCTCCGCTTTTTGCTGAAATTGGCCATTGCCGACAATCACCTTTGCCTGTTCTACATCCACATAAGGATTTTCAAAGAGGCCTAATTCAAACTTTTCTTTTAACAAACGAATCACCGATTCATTGATCCGGGACTCTTTGACGAGCCCTTGTTTTAGGGTTTCCAGTAAGATACCCGGATCAGCGGTTCCCGAGAAAAGATCTACCCCTGCCTCCAGAGCTTTCTGGTAGCGTTGATGCAGCGTTAAAGTTTCTACTCCCCAGGGCATCATTTCAATGGGTCCGGTATCAGAATTAATAATGCCTTTAAAACCTAACTTCTTCCGCAACAAATCTGTAATGATAGCTTTATTGTAGGAGAACCCTACTTGTTCAAATTCTTTTCCTTTAGGACTCGAATAGTAGGGCATAATAGCAGATGTCCCGGCTGTAATAGCTGCCTGAAAGGGTTTGAGATGATACTCAAACATATCTCCCGGATAGTGGGCATACTTACCCCAGTCAAAATGAGAATCCAGGCCCTTCTCCTGCGGTCCTCCGCCAGGGAAGTGCTTGGTAGTCATGGCCACGGAGGTAGGTCCCAGGGAAGCTCCCTGAAAGCCTAGTATGATCTCTCGAATCATACTTGCCGACAAATCGGCATCTTCTCCAAAGGTGCCTTCAATACGTTGCCAGCGCGGTTCAGTGGCTAAATCGGCCATGTACATATAGCCCTTCCGCAGTCCCACGGAGGTCCATTCCTGCCGGGCAATGTCAGCAAACTCCCGGGTGAGTTTTAAATCACGCATAGCTGCTAGGCCTAATTCCCCGGGCCATTTGGAAAAGGCAGTGGTGCCCACACTTAACCCAATAGCCGCATCGATAGTGATATGATTACGCGGGTTAGAGGCAACAATGGCGGGGATGCCTAAAGGGGAAGTTTCACAAAGTGCCTGTAGGTTATTGGACCACTCGGCCATTGTAGAGGCTGCCGGATTAGCGCGAAGAATAAAATGACGCAAGTGATGTTGCATCACCCCTTTGGTGGTTCCTGCCGCCGACATAAGCGGAACGGGAAGTGGCTTGCGGGTAAATATATTGATAGGCTGCACCAAATCTTCCTCGTTAAAACCACTTGTAATTTCTGATGTAGGCGCATTAGGCTGAAAAGCATAAAACCGACTTTTTCTTCCAGAGACATCTTACTAAGTAAGTCTTTACTTCGCTCTTCAGCCGATAGTCTCCAATCCTCGTAAGGGTCCAACTGTCCGTTCTTATTCAAATCTTTAAATTTTAATCCATTTATTCCGAGGACTTTTACCGATCGAGTTCCGAGCAGAGGTTGAGGAGGAACTGTTTTAGTTTGACTAAATGATGGATAAATGAAACCAGAAAAGCCGATTAGCAGCCCTACCATCCAGCTTACCAACGTTAGTCTTGGGCTGGTTTTATTGATATGCTGCTTGCTTGATAAGAATTCACTGGAGACCGTAAGTAAAATTTTCATATTCCTTGCTAAGTATGGAGATTAATCAGACAGTTTCTTACTTAAAGTAAACAATTTAATGGATTGATCCTAATATAACAAACAATAAAATAATCCCTAAGCATGAGTATTAAAGGCCTTTAGTGGGAATTGTAAAAAATAGGGTGTAGATAGTGATTAGAGGGTTTCATTTACCGCCCCTTTCACTTTACCGTGAATAAGAAGCTTATCAGCAATTAGACTTTCTTCTTAGAGTAACAGGAGCCCTTACAGATTTTATTTGAACATTAAGAAGTAAAAGCCTTGATATGCACTTTATCTATTTTGCCTTCTCTATCTCCATAAAAGGCTACCTCTGCCAAGCCGGATATATGATAGTATTTGACTACCCCTACATGCTTAATATTGGCTTGTGTAAATCTCACCCCAAGAAAGCAGACAAAGTCTTCTATTACTCTACTTTCTTTTCTATATATCATTACTTGATCAGCAATATGATCAATGTAGGTAATTTCTATGCCTCCCTCTCGATAAAGTGATTTTA
>Ga0115853_100394_pt1 | contig 13754 bp, 17 predicted proteins | sample InSIn5gowninarea_FD_83867 | JGI IMG/M metagenome (GOLD analysis project Ga0115853, IMG submission 83867)
CTTTACATTACATAAATGAACAATTCTTGGATGATACAAATGAAAATACCTCCTTTCTATATATAGGAGTCTAAGTGGTCCCAATACAATCAAAGCCTACATAACAATAATATTGTAGGGCACAACAGTAACAATGGTGGGCTTCTATGTGGCATAATAGTAACAATATGGGCACTACATGGGTACATCAATATAATAAGTGGGTTATACTAATAACAATAAGGGGTTACACTAGTAGTATAGGGGCCTAACAGATTCAAGCTTCAAGGCTTCATCGATGCAGATTGGGTAGGGAGTCCATCCGAAAGGAAGAGCACATCAGGAGGGATATTTAGTATTGGGCCAGCGATAATTTCTTGGTACAGTAGGAAACAGAGATTAGTTGCACTCAGTTCGGCAGAGGTAGAGTACATGGTTGTAATCTAGGCAGCATGTGAGGCTATCTGGATGAGGACGATCTTGGTTGGTTTGTTTGGTGAGTGGATGGATCTAACAATGATTTACTTTGATAATCATATTTGTATCAACATATCTGAAAATCCATTCTTTCATGATTGGTCCAAGCATATTGATATCTGGTATCATCATCTCAGAGATTGTGTATTGAGGTAGATCATGTTGTTAGATTACATTCCCACAGAGGAGAAAGATGTTGACATCTTGACAAAGGCATTTTCAAGATGTAAATTCGAGTTTAACAGAGACATGATTGGGGTAGTTGATAATCCACTTCTTGTTGAGAGGGAGTATTTGTTTTAGATTTTTATGTGTTGGACTGATAGTGCATGCACTTAGGAACTAATACTTGAGGAATTGCGCAATTTTTAGAGGCTTTCTTTCCCTTTAAATACAAGATATCCTTCATATGAATTACACAATTGGAATAGAGACTTAGAGAGCTTGTGAAGAGGCTAATATTTGGCCTTGAGCTTGCTTATGAGTTGGAGATTGAATTTGCTGAGTGTTGGGATTTTTCTAGAGAGAACAAGCATTGTAAGTTGATCTTGATTTTCCGGATTAATACAAAATAGATAGTGGGGTTTTGAGCTATGGCTTTCCCTGGATATTTATTGTTTTATGTGCCTTTGATTCTCTTCCTCTATTGATTATTATTTGCTCGATATTTATGGGCTTTCGCTCTAAAGAGTAGAAGTACATTCTTGTCTCTTACTTTAGCAAATTGCATTAGCTTGTGTATCTACAAGATCTTCTAGACATAATGGAGTGATAACATAAGATCAATAAAAGAACAGGAAAAAAATAATGCCAAAGAAATAAGTTGAACCAGGTCACTACTAGCCATGACAGATATTTCGTCAAACATATCATTAACATGTAACCTATAGGTGTAAACAACATAATTAAGTGTAGGGATCTCATGCTTATTTGAGAATCGCTATGAACTATTGTTCCCTCATGTCAGTTGATGCATTATCATCTACTAGGCCATAAATACATTATCCATTCATTTACAAGTAAATAGACACTGAGAGTCATACATATCTGCAATCATAAAACATAGACATAGCCAAAATAATAGGGACATAAATATAATAAACATATCAGTCATAGAATCCACATATGCATCAATACATTTACACATGGTAATCAAGGGAATGAATTTCTCATTAATGAATGCAATAAACCAATTAGAGATGGGACTACCATGTTCCACTAGACCATAGATTAGCTGAGCCAAGTCTCTCTTTAGCCAATCATCCCTGTGCCATATTCCAAGCATGAATGTAGGATTCATATAACACACCAAAAAATAACACCAACAACCATGGATGCCACCGAAGTTCTTCACCTATATCATGAGGAATTTGAGTCCCTCCTAGTCTCTTAAGCTTTACCATAATCCACAGTATAATCCAGGGATCATGAGGACCTACACTGATACACACTCTTCAGGATTTACCGTACATCCCATATAGGGACTACTAGGCACAACAAAGAGAAATCCACCTCTTGGCTTTACCATATATCTTGTCATTCACCAACAAGGATTCCCAGGAACACCAAGGAAAATAATCTAGCTTTAACACAACCCACAGTTCGACTAAGGGGTTATTAGGCTAGTGGCTTTACATGATCCATAGTATGGTTCAGGGACCACTAGGCCATCTATTTTTCAGTTCAACAATCCAGCCCACTCAGCTTCGAATCCATTCATACATCCCATATTAACCGAGTATGAGAAACCAATCTCATCAAAGTTATCAAGGAATGGCAAGGATAGACTAAAGAATGTTGTCACACTTGGAAAAACCAATAAAATTATAGAAAATAACCACATGAAATCCAATGCATGCCAAATGTAGAAAGGAAAATACAGATGCAAGTTGATACCTGGAATGAAGCTTAATGTAGCTTCTTGATCCTACATTTCCCTGCTTGATATTTGCTTCCTCTTTCCTTATTTACCTTTCTTTCTCCAATGCCAAAGTACTCCAAGAAATTCAAAGTGTCCAAGAGTGAGAGAGAGAGAGAATATTGAGAGAGCTCCAAAGCTAAGCTAACGAAAGGTTACCATCTAATCCTCATAAGCCTTTTTATGAATGATGCCTCTATTTTCTTCATTTTCCATAATTTATGTTCCGTCAATTTTCTCCTCACATGAAACCTATGACATTTCACCTCCCTTTTCTCCTAATTTCCATTATTTTCATAAATAAATGTCCTAAAAATTCCATTTTTCCTCTCCAAAGCCTTAGTCATTTCCTTTGCCAATTTCCTTAGCCGTACACAACCAAGTGAATACCCCCTAGGATGTCTTGCCCAAAATTCAACTTCGAATAAGTGTCCCATCAACCATGGTTATTGTTTTTAATATTTATTACGTGGAATTTTTACTAGGGTTGTTACAAAACCCTCCCCCTTGGGGGACACTGTCCTTGGTGTTCAATCACACATATACCTCAAAAACCCGCTGAAAGAAGACTTACTTCTCATGTATATTTATGACATAGATCGATGCAGTATTTACAATGAAGGACCTGCTTAAAAGATGTTAGCCTCTCTCATAAAACAATAATAAATCCAAAAATAAATTAATTAATTAAAAATTCCAAGTTGGGAATTTGTGCCTAACTCTTGGGTTGTTCCTCTAAGATAGGAGTTAGTTTAGGTAACTCCTATATTGGTGTGTCTGGTGAGAAATTATCTCAACCAAAGGTGTCTAAGATAGCACGCACTATCTTGAGAACACTATCTCTCATCTATTTATTTGTAACACTATTTCAATTATTTATGGATGTAATGATAATGTGTAATGAGAGAGAAGCATGAGGCTTCAGCCTTTTTCCGCCATTTTATACAAGTGAGCAGCAATAACAGTAAAATCTGTCCCACACACCACCAATTTATTCTTCTGTTGATTTGTGTATCCTTCTGCAGCCATTCCCATAGTCAGGAAGTGGATGATGTCTACAAAATGATTTTCTGCTATGCGCACCGCAAAGAGCTACATGTATGGCAGTCCTTCCTCTGAATTAGTAGGATCCTCTGCTATTTTAATGCACGACAGTTGATTTGGCCCTGCATTCAAGTGCCCTGGCTTCATAATTACTTCGAAATCATACTCTTGAAACACAGGCTTGTTGACGAGGTACTTTAATGGAGAATGGTCTGTGTACATCTTAAAGTGTCCATGTAGCAAGTAGCGCTTGAACTTCTGGAGTGCGTACACCATAGCAAACCCTTCGTGCTTTGTCATCGAATAAGTCTTTTCATCCTTCGATAGCTTTTGACTCGTGAATGCTATCGGGTGATCTAATTCTTCTTCACCGGCTTGTGTCAGTATTGCTCCTATCACAATACATGATGCATCCACATGCACATGAAGTTTTTTCTTCCAATCTAGGAAGACTAGGATTGGCGCGATGACCATATTTTCCTTTAACACATCCAGGCTCCACTAACATTCCTCATTTCAATGGAATGTAGCATCCTTCTTCAACAACTTTTCCATCGGTGCAGTAATATGAGCATAACCCTTGATGAACTTTCAATAATAACCAGTATGACCCAGTGTTGCATGCAACTGTTTATCAGTTCTTGGTGCCTCCAAGTTGATTATAATTGCGATCATAGCTAGGTCCACCATTAATCCTTGTCTGCACACCACATCGCCCAACAAGATTCTAAAAGGGACACAAAATAAACACTTCTTCAAGTTTAGCGCGATCTGATACCTCCAACACGTATCCAGCATCAAGTGTAGACTAGCTACATGGCACTTTACGAGCCCAAACAACGTCCAATCATCAAACTATACCTCCAAAAACTTGTGAAAGAACTCTTTGAACGCCGCAATGACTACACGCGAGAATATTGCCAGTGCATTCTTAAGTCCAAAAGGCATTACCGTATATTGAACGCATCCCCACTCAGTCGCGAAGGTTGCCTTATTCCTATATTTTGGTAGGATCTTTATCTGATGATATCCAGAGAACTCATCAATAAACGAATATGCTTCCTGTCTTCCAACATTATCCAATACCTCATCCGTGAACGAAGTTGGAAAGGGATCATGAATGAGAGCATCATTCAGTTTCCTGAGATCTATGTAGATCCTTATCTCATCCTTCTGATTCTTTTCCTAAACTACCATGGGGCTTACCTAATCGAACTCCTCCACCAGTTCAATAATCGCTGCTGCAAGCATTTTATCCAACTCTAAGTGGACCTTTTCTTTATACTTTGGATTAAGGAAATATGGCCTCTCCTTGACAGGTTTCGTGTCTGGTTTCAACATTATTTTCATCACTCCAAAATCGCCTATTATCCCCTTCACGTCTGAAAAATTTATGGGGAGAAAATCCATGTATTCGCGGAGCAACTCAGCGACCTTATCCACCATAGCATCATTCCAGTAGTCCCCTATCTTCACAAACTTCAACTCCACCTCTATTCCAATTTTCACTTGTCTAGTTTTCAATGGCGCGATGATATTTGGATTCTCTATCTGCAGCCCCTCAACTTCGCAGTGACCTTCTGTATCTGGGATATTAATTTTTCTTGGATCATCCTCATCTTCCTCGGCATTCACATTATATCACTCCATCCCATGGCATAACTAGGTGGTCAATATGCTTGAAGCAAATCCAAGGGATCCTGCGGTATTCTAAAGATCGTTATTTTGACCTCCTGCAACGCTTCATCGATGCACTCAAATCCATCCTCAAAGGTGAATGTCACTAGGAACCCCTACCTAAAAATATACCATTCGTCTGTGCCATGGCAGAGCTGTGTTTCCAGGTACCAATTCATTGGTATTATGTCCAAAGTGTGACAGAACAGATGCATCCACTCCGATTGCAGTTCTACTCCATAAGTATTAGTCCATTTTGCTAATTGATCATGTAGATCATTCCTCCCATCATATTTCTCTTTGAATCGCACCTTTGGGGGATCAAACCACACCCTCATCATTCTCTTGTATTCACGCCATCCATCAAAATTGTCTTTATGCGTACCCCACCATCGTTCGAGCATAACGTGCAGCACAAAATCCAGTGCTTAGAAGCGATGCTTCCCATGAACTTCCCTTTCAAATGAATCCAAAAATTTATCAACATTAGTTAAACCATCATAATAAGGAAAACTTATTACCTTTGATGATACACAGTGTAGGGATTTAGTGATCATGTTACAACACAGTGTAGATACTTCGTGTGATCGATTCTTCTAGTGTTCCAATTCCTCATAAATTTGATTTGCAAGAGCTTTCACGGTCCCATGCAATACATCTGTTAGCTGTCATATTCACCCAATATTGATCTTGCACTACTATCTTATAAATCTGGTCCAAATCATCGTCACTTTCATAATCGCGGACTAGTTCAGTATAGTGTGGTCCTTCTGCAGGGTCTAGAGGTACTACTACACAGAGCAATTTCCTCTCAAAGGACATTATTTTCTTCTTCAAATTGGTCACCCCATTCATGTCAATAGCCCAGTTGATCCCAAGGAGTGTGGGGTAGGGATTACTATCATCGACAATCTCTATCACTTTGAAATCAATTAATATGTTCGTGTCTTCAATGTCTACTGTTACTCCCTACAATCTTCCCAGGGGATAATATTTTGTTGATTCACCATCCTCGATTGAATCAGTGACCACTATAGTGCAAGTCTCCCTATTCTCTCCCATGTTTGTTTCGAAAAAAAAATTCATCTCACCCAAGATCGAGAATAACTTGGTCCATTTCATACTCTCCTATTTGTGTGGTGAGCCTCATCTCATGCCATGTTATTTCCTTATGTTTACCAATTTTCTTGACCATGTGTGCTCCCTCCAGAGAATTTTCTTTACCACCGGATTTGTTGATCAACTCTTGTAATCCTTTCATAGCCTTGCTATCATGTAGTAGCTTCATACAGGTCCCAAAAAAGGTAGTAGACATGGATGGGTCCATTTCTCTAGACTGCTTATCCTGGCTTCTTGAGGTAGAAGCCTCAACGAAGCTTTTCTTTGCTTCCATGAATGTTTCTTTTGTGCGCTCTAAATCAAAGCCAACCTCCTCTAGAGCTTTGCGGACCCATTCAATTTATTTAGGCTACTTCCCCTTATCTTCACCAGTCATCATTCTGCTTCATGGCATGATATTCACATTAGGATCCTCTTCGTAGGGTTCAGCCTTCATCATCTACAGGTTCCGGGTAGGCTACTAAGGCTGCGTCCCCTTTCTTCACATCTTAGCTATTAATACAGGGTACTCTTGTGTTTTGTGGTCAAACTGAGTACAGTATCAGCACAACAAGTGCGTCGGGTTCGTACATTCTTTTGCATAGCGTCCTCGTTCTCCACACTTGTAGCAAATAACTTGTGCCCGACCTCCTGCAGGTCCTCCTTTGCCTCTAGCTCATCCGCGCCCTTTATATCCTCCTTGAACTCCCCCAATGCCTTGGTCCATAGGCCGAGTTTCTATCTACATATGGTAAGCGGGCCTTCTCTACATCATTAACTCATAACTATGACAATTGCACTCATCGTCACCTATTAATTCGCAGAAGTTGCACAAGAATTTTTGTGGTGTCTATACAAATTTCTACAGCAAGTGGCAATTGTCTGTCACATGTTTTCCAGCTACCTGACAGATAGCACACCATAGTGCAGGCCCTGTACTTGGCCCTACTTAAGCTTCTGACCTTAGAGGCATCAGCCCACTATATAATTCACAAAGACAAGGGAATGATCTTTATCATGCCCTTGACTCTTACATTTCAAACACCAAACTTCTTCACACACCTCAAGCTGAGCCGTTCTATCTTTCTTCAAACTTTGGAACTCTAGGGAAAGATTTTGCAACTCCGCATGAATCTGCTGAAACACCAAAGTAGCATCTTGAATTGGTGTCTCATGTAATCTCATCACAATCTCTAGGGATTTTTCTTGGGTCCCAATCTTTTGTTGTAATAAAACAACCCTTAAATGAGGCAAGAGTCAAGCCACAAGCCATTAGTGGTGCTGCCCATCCATAAGATTCATGTTAACTTCATGGATCTTGAATTTCAATCTCTAATCCATCTCCCAAGGTGTCTCACCAGGCTTCATCATGATATCCTTGAATCCCACGATTGATTGTGCCTTAGACTTGGGTTTATTGAATTGCTTATTCAGAACAATCTAAATGTCTACCAATGTAGTTGTTGGGTTATCGGTGCAATACTTAATGTAACATGTTAGCGTGCGATCCTTTAAAGAAGTAACCAACATTTCTTTCTTCATCTGATCATCTGTAATGTTCTGGGCTTGCCACACATCCTTCGCAACGATCCAAAACTAGTTCGAATCCTCATATCCCAAGCCCTTAAAAATGGGAAACTTCACTGTATTCACCATATTGAACGGTGGTGGAGGTGGTGGTGGTGTGGACGAAGGTGTATGCGATGGAGGTGGTGTGGGCAGATGGGATATTCATGGGAACATTTGCCTTATTAATTGGAAAACGCTCTGTGGTGAAGCATGTGTTGTTCCTTCATCATCACTCAGAGGAGGCTCAATCAACGGGTTATATTCAGGACCTATTCTCCTCCTATCCTTAAATAACTTTCCACTTTGCGTAGCTCCAAACATCAAGGTAATTGCATAACCTGCTTTTCACACAAGAGAATTTTAATCAGAGTATTCAAAGACCTTAAATACTTACCTCAGGGTCCCTTGAAGAAGCATCGCTCTACTTCATTGTAGCTGATCGAGGTATCAACCATGAACTCTATCACATATCTTTTGATGACACGGTCAAGCTAGTGATCGACAACATGCACGATATTATCTTTAGAGGCTTCCAATCTCCACACTAGCTTTGGTGTCCATACTATTGGACCGTCAAACCTCCACCTTCCCTGTTCATCTGCTAATTTAGAAATCCACACGTATAACTTGATTAGGGAGGAACAGAAGAAAATTTCATGTATCCCTATGTACAGATACTTTTCCAACCACTATTCTTTCGTCAATCACGGATTTCTATTTTCTTGTGTCGTGAATTCGTTGATTTTTCTATCCAACCACTCCTCAATTTCTTTCTTTGTTGGATACTAGTGATGCGGTATCACACATCTCTTTATGTAGATCTTGGTCTCAACAACAAAACTATTTGTTGGCTTAGTGGGTCCTGACATAGGTTTAGAGTTAAGTTCTACAAACAAATCCCTACACTACTGGCCCTTTCGGCATCAACCCGTGGAGCACGGATTGAAGTCTCACCTGAAGCAGTATAGGGTGATGCTGGAACCAAGTTTCCACACCCAAAGATGAGCATGACATCATTTTATGCCCTAAACCTTCCTTTGCGTAGATTGATAAACCCTTAAGGCTTATTGATATAACTTCCTCTTATAAACCTCTAGACCTTTATGAAGGTTTACGACTATCTTTTGCGAACCCTAAATAGGTAAATCCACCACTTACATGCCTCTATAATTACTCCAAAGTCTGTTATTACCCATATCAACTTATGTGTCTGATGTCTTTGATATGTATTAAGATATTCTTTGCGTAAATAAATATTATTACTTGCATTCATATAACATGTAAACCATGTAGTATTCACATCAATAAAGTATTAAATCATAAACCCAATATTCATCATAACATAGTTGAATTGATTCATCACGGAAGTAAATAGGTAAAACACAAATATTTCCAGAATAATCTCTTTATTGACACTTTAGTTATGCTTACAGACTCGAGACTACCCTGCACACTCAACTGTAGGGGTCCATGCACTTAGCTACAGACTCTACTCTAGTCCTCTATGCACTCAGTTGCAGTGCCTCTCTTCTACTCTAAGAATTTTCCCTCTTTAATTCTTAAAGACGCATTATATTCATTCTTCGATCATGAACTGAACTTAGAATGTCTAAGACTCTCCTTTTTATACAATCCCATGGTCCATAGACCATGGGTAGGTCTATACAGGCCGACACAACTTACATAAAAGAAGGGAAAATCCCTTTATGACACTTACTATATATGTGCTCTACGACCACAAATTTAGAAGACTTTACACATTACATAACAAAAACTTGGGCTTTGTGCCCCAAAACTTGGGATTTTGCCCCAAAATTGACCGTACGGGACCCTGTCCCAACATGACTAGTTGGATGACACTCGTTCGCAGGGATATTAGGTTCGATGAGGAGAAGGCCATTCGAGTATCCCTTGAGACGGAGATTGAGCTACATGCAGATGAGAAGCTTTTAGCTCCTAAGATTGAGGGGCCTCTGATCGATGTGGACATCCACAAGCAGAGGTTTAGAGTGTGGAGACATCCACTCAGGCAGAGTCTTCCAGAGAGGGAAGAAAGTGCACTAGAGAGGCTAACAGATTGTTGGCTAATGCACAGGAGGAGAAGGCCATGCAAGTATCCCTTGAAAGGGAGCTTGAGCTACATGTGGATGAGGAGTTTTTAGCTCCTAAGGTTGTGGGGTCTTAGATTGATGTGCAGCATCCACATGCAAAGATTGAGAGAATGGAGACATCCACTCATGCAGAGTCTTCCAGAGAAGGAAGAAAGCACATTAGAGAGACTAGCATATTGTTGGATGATGCATGGGAGAATGTGGAAGCACCCTATTCTGAGCACTAATAGAGTAGGTCACTAGAGTGTTACACTAGATACATGGCACTTATGGGTGCATGTGTTGTGATAGAGCCATATTTCTTTTTGGAGGGTAGTGTAGCAGTTGGTTTGGGTTGATGAGATGGTGGAGGAGTATGACTCCATAGTTTGAAATAGAGTTTGGGATGTTGTCTCAAGACCAGAGGACAAGTAATTTGTGAGCTTCCATTGGCTTTACAAGGTAAATCAAGTTGCATATGGTAGCATGGAGAAACATAAGGCCATATTTGTGTCTTGTGGCTTTTCAAAGGTAAAGGGGATTGACTATGATGAGACCTTTGCTCCTATTGCAAGGTACTAGTCAATCAGATCTATTTTGGCACTATCAACATAGATGGGTTGGAAGATCCATTAGATTGATGTGAAGACTACCTTCCTCAATGGCATCATTGAGGAAGAGGTGTACATAGAGTAGCCCAAAAGTTTTCAAACCTTGGACCATGAGTCACATGTGTGTCGACTCAAGAGAGTCTTGTATGTGATGAAGCAAACATGTCGTGCTTGGTACATTAGGATAGATTGTTACTTCCCTGGGTTGGGCGTCATGAACAGTGAAGCGATGTGAACTTGTACCACATAGTGGTGGAAGCTAAGCTGTTGATGATTGTACCTTATGTAGATGATCTCATAGTGACAAGTGATGTGAAGCTCATCTGATATTGCAAGGATGACCTTGCAAGAGAGTTTGAGATGAAGGACATGGGTCTCATGCATTACTTTCTTGGCATGGAGTTATGGCAGGGAGATGGGGATTTATTTGTATTTCAGGGATTTTTATTTAAGGGAAAGTATGCGAATGAGATACTTAGTAGATTCTGCATGGATAGAAGTAAACCCATGGAGACTGCTCTAGCTGGAAACTAGAGGAAGGGGGATTCTACTTTCGGGGAAGTAGTGGAAGCTACTGTTTACAAGCAGCTTGTGGGTTCACTCATGTACTTGGTGAACATACAACCAAATATGTGCTACACTTAACCAACTTAGTCAAGTGATGGTTAAGCGTACCAAGATGTATTGGAAGGTGAAAAAGAATGTATTGAGATACCTCAAAGGCACTACTCAATTTGGGTTATGGTATTGATGGACATAGGGATTCTGTTATGAAACCAGCTCACAAAAAGATAGAAAAGAGAGATCCACGACTTAGAATTCAGCCTCTTCGAGGGGGCAACCTCCTTTACATTACATAAATGAACAATTCTTGGATGATACAAATGAAAATACCTCCTTTCTATATATAGGAGTCTAAGTGGTCCCAATACAATCAAAGCCTACATAACAATAATATTGTAGGGCACAACAGTAACAATGGTGGGCTTCTATGTGGCATAATAGTAACAATATGGGCACTACATGGGTACATCAATATAATAAGTGGGTTATACTAATAACAATAAGGGGTTACACTAGTAGTATAGGGGCCTAACATGCCCCTCTCCTTCAAAAAGCGTTGTCCTCAACGCTTGAGTAGTTCTTGATGCTTCTATATAAAATTCTTGTCCTCCCATGTGGAATATTCAGCGGGTAAGTTCTTCCACTTGATGAGATACTATGAAATTGATCGATTTCGTAGCTGTTGGGTTCTTGTTTCTGTGACTGCTCCAGGTTCCAATATGATTTTTCCTTCCTCTTCAATTTCTGGCAATATTGCTTGAATTGGGATATTTTGCAACTTTTGAATAAGTGGCCATTCTTCTTCGTTCTTCTTCCATTCATCTGTTGCTTCGTTTATCCAATTTGGTTGGATAATATAAATAGCACAAAACAATGCTTCCACATCCTCATCCTTGAAGCGTCTTCCCATTCGGTAAGGTCGCCATTTTTTAAGTGCATGTAGTATTGCCAACATTTCCTTCTTATAAATAGCTTGCTTGAGATGTAGTAGTAAAAATACCCAATCACTTACATCAAAACATTTTTCACTACGATGTTGATCTACCTGTTGTTTCATTTGATTTTGCACCGAAGTGGCGTTATCCTTTAAAAGTTGGAGAACTTGCTGTTGATGCTCGATATGATCTTTCTCTACTTGAACCTTTTTCTTCTTGATATGTCCTTCTATCTTTTGAGGAGTGGTAATTTCTTCCAGTCCTTTACAAGATATGGCCGGATTCATTTCTTGATGCTCGATGTGATCTTTCACTTCTTGAACATTTTTCTTCTTGATGTGTCCTTCTATCTTGATAGTTTGAGGAGTGGTAATTTCATCCATTGAATTACAAGATATGGTTGGATTCATTTCTTCTTTCTTGATGTGATCTTTCACTTCTTGCACCTTTTTCTTCTTGATATGTCCTATCTTGAGAGTTTGAGGAGTGGTAATTCTTGCGAATGCTTTACAAGATATGGTCTGATTCATATCTTCTTTCTCTGGGGTGGTGTCCTGACGTATATCCTCTTCTTTTGATGATTCTTGATCCTTTTCTTCCTCCTCTTCATATTCTATGTAAAATAATTTCTTCTCAGCACACCTATGACCTTTAGTGAATTTGCTATCACAATTGTAACAAAGCCCTTTTTCTCTTTTTTCTTCCAATTGTTGTGGTGTAACCCTTGTAGGTTGTGGAAGGCTGGGAGAAACAACACTTCCATCTTTATAGTTGTGAGGGGTATGCTTCCTGGTTTCCATAATTTTGCTTTCCATTATGTCACAAAGCCCTTTTACTTCTTCCAATTGTTGTGGTGTTGCTCTAAAGAAGGTGTTGTTCTTTGTATCCTCATAATGTGCTATTAGTTCCTCCGTGAAAATTGACCACGTAACAAGTTTTTTACGAGAACAAAGCCCTTTGTACCATAAAAATTGATCTGGTTCTAAATATGAAGATGCAATACATACCTTTTGTAACAGTTGTACACCATGTATATCAAAATATTGCTCCATCTGAAGTATCCAATTTACCGGATCCTTGCCATCAAACTTCTTCATCTTGCTTTTTCTTGATTTTAGGAGCTCGACCTTGAAACAACTGTAACTCTGTACTTTCGGATCTTTAAGTTCTGAAATTGTGACTTGTAGTAGCCCTCTGTGTCCTCTTTCCAATGCCACAAGTCTGATCCAAATTGGATTCTCCAAGAAAGAGTTATGCACAATCTCCCGCAGTGACCTGATTATAGACTAGTTCAGTAGAGTGAACTTGTATGAAGTGCCACGTGTCACTGTTTCAACCTTTGAATCTAAAACATATACAAACAGAAACTATAGTCTGTCCTCTTTCTGTACCTTCTTATGAAATTTCAATCCGATGCTCAGAAATAAAGTTATGACGATTTTCCCCAGGTCACCTATTTTGAGTGTAATTCAGGAGTCTGCAAAAAGACCAAATTCTTCAGATCATATCTCCGAAAATGTCACGCAAAAAGATCTGAAATTCGGACCCAAGGTTCAGCGCCTATTCTTCTCAAATGGGTTTTTTTTGCGACTTCTGAAACGTCACAGAAAAAAAGTTATAGCGCAAATGCCACGATGACCTGTTTGGAGCAGCGAAACCCTAGAATCCAAAGCTCTGATACCAAATGTTATGAAACCAGCTCACAAAAAGATAGAAAAGAGAGATCCACGACTTAGAATTCAGCCTCTTCGAGGGGGCAACCTCCTTTACATTACATAAATGAACAATTCTT
>Ga0115853_100395_pt1 | contig 13728 bp, 17 predicted proteins | sample InSIn5gowninarea_FD_83867 | JGI IMG/M metagenome (GOLD analysis project Ga0115853, IMG submission 83867)
ATCTGGATGTATTTTAATTCAGCGTCTCTAAGAGCTCTACTGAAGAAAGCTAGTGGTTGCTCAAATCCATCATCATTCTTTTGAAGCAATATGGCTGCAATAGTTTCCAAAGCATTTGCAGTAGAAGATAAACTAGATGAAATGACAAGTATAATAAAACATATTGTTGCAAAAACGTCAAAACTGGAACTAGAAAACAGAAATACTAGAAAAGCTATTCAAGAAGGTGGAAACATGAATCCAACATCATTTAGAAAACCTTTTCATCCACCACATATTTTGTAGCGACCTAGAAAATCTTCAGAAGATCAAAATGTTCACCATCCATTAAACAATTATGCAGATGAGTATAGGCAAGTAGAAGAGGATGATGATGATGATATCAATATGATAGGCGGGTCAACCGAAGACACTTGCCTAACTTTAGGAGAATATGAAGGACAAATGATGTTAAATGTCTTCCCAGATACTGATGGTGGGGAAGCTCTAGCTCAAAGTGACTCTAAGCAATCTGAAAGCCAAATGAAAAAATACAATTTGAGACCTTGATCAACTATTCAAAAATCTCAGTTTAAGGTTAATACAGGAAAAAAACCTGCAGATACAAGTTCAGATATGAATATCCCCATTCCTATTCAAAACCAGCTTCCTATAAAAATATCTGCAGTAGAGGTTTCTACTTCTGTTTTCAGTTTTGAGTTGGAACTCAGCAAAATCAAGATTTCTGTCCCTTTGCTCGAACTTCTTAAAAATCTAGCTTATAAAGAATCATTTCAAAAGTTGTTACAACCTGCTATTCCTGCCCCTGATGCAGCCAATCTAGAAGAGGAAAGGCCTAAAATATATCTAGGTAGTTTAGTTCAAAATCAAAATGATGATAACCCACCTCCCTTCTATCTTTCTTTAAATATCCATGATAAACTGCTACACAACTACCTCTCAGATTCAAGACCATCTCATAATCTAATGCTAAAGAAAGTAATGGAAGAATTAGTCTTGCAAATTACCAAAGAATATCATGACTTATATACTTTTGATTCAAAAAAGGTCTATTGCATGGGAGTCATAAAAGACTTAGTTGTCTCTCTCTCTCAATTACCAATGAAAAGTGTTGTTATGGATATTGTTGTAGCAGACATTCCTACTAGGTTCGGAATGCTACTTTCTCAGTCATGGTCCAAAAAGTTGGGTGGCACTCTTCAAATGGATATGTCATGTGCCACCATACCTGTTTTCGGTGGAGAATTCATGAGATTATACTGAGAGACTCAGATGGCTTACATAATTAGTGATCATTTAAATCCTTCAAACCATCCCATCTATGCTGAAGAAATGGAACTTGGGTCATCTGAACTGCATTTTTCTGCTGAAAATGCTGATTCTCAGTCTAAAATCAAAATAAATCAAAATGAATCAGAAGTCAATGTTTCAAATGAAGAGGAAAATAAGATTTGGAAATTATTTTTTGATGGTGCATCGTCAAGAGAAGGCTCTGGGGCAGGCATACTACTCATTTCTCCTACTTAGCAGGTTGTTATAGTATCCTATAAGGTACAATTTCAGACTACTAACAATACTGCTGAGTATGAAGCACTTATTCTTGGAATGAAAGTAGCCAAGGATTTGGGAGTTGAACAGTTAGTTGTCTATGGAGATTCATAATTAGTAATACAACAGGTCAAGGATTTATACGAGGTAAAAAATCCAAAATTAAAAAATTACAGAGATGAAGTAAGGAACCTTGTAGACCTATACTTTTTAGCTTTCAATCTTCAGCATATTTCTAGAGAAGTAAATGAACTTGCAGAGTCTTTGGATATTGCTGCAAGCAATTATAAAATTCCCCTAGATATTAAAACCACATATGAAGTCCAGATTAAACATCGACCATCTATTCTAGATAATATAAAACATTGGCAAGTTTTTGAGGATGATAAACAAATCAAGGAATTTTTAGAATGTATGGAAGAGTTTTCAGAAGTACAGATTGATGAAGAGCAGGAAAAAACTGAAAGAGGGCAGCAACAATTTTATAAAAACAACATGGTTGGTTAGCAGATTATTGAGTTAAAGACTAATTTCATTCCAAAGGGTCTTGTCCCATTAGAGAGAATTTTTGATAATAATGATATTTTTCTTAAATCCGAAAGCAAGATTGATAAAAATTCCACTGTAGATTGCAATATTGGTACAGAAAATGATCCAAAATATGTAAAAGTTTCAAAATTGCTAATAGAAGAAAACAAGAGAAAATATGAAAGTTTGCTTTATCAATATGTAGACATCTTGGCATGGTCATATGGTGATCTAAAAACATATGATACAAATGTGATGGAGCACAAACTCCCTCTCAAAGTAGATGCCAAACTAGTAGTGCAAAAAATGAGGTGTATTAACCCTATGTTATTGCCCATTATAGAGAAGGAAATAAAAAAGCTATGGGAAGCAAAGATAATCATCCCATTAAGATTTTCTAACTAGGTGGCCAACATAGTTCTAGTTTGTAAGAAGAATGGTGAAATCTGCATTTGTGTGGATTTTCAAAACCTTAATCGGTGTTTCTTAAAAGATAACTATCCGCTGCAAAAAATGGATAATATTTTGCAGTGGGTGGTTGGTTCAAAAAGGTTGTCCATGATAGATGGATTTTCTGGTTATAACCATATCTCTGTAAATGGGGCTGACCAGGAGAAAACAACATTTACAACACCATGGGGAACATTTATGTATGAGAAGATGCCATTCAGTTTGATGAATGCAGGAGAAACTTTTTAGAGAGTAATGGACATCGCTTTTGCAGGAGAAAGGGACAGGTTTTTTGTGATCTACTTAGATGATATCACCGTATTCTCAAAGTCAGATGAAGAACACCTCATGCATTTAAAACATACTTCTGGTAAATGTAGAAAATACGGTTTATCTCTGAATCCTAAGAAATTTGTTTTTGTTGTTGAGGAGGGAAAGTTCATTCCTGGGCAAGATAAATTTTCTCAGAAGGTTTGTACCAAAATTTGCAGAGTTGGTCAAACACATAACCTGTATGCTGAAAAAGGACATTGAAATTAAATGGGAAGATAAGTCAAAGAATTCTTTCGCAACAATAGAGTTAGCACTAACAAAAGCACCGGTTTTAATCAGTTTGGATTTTGAATAAGAATTTTTTACCTTTTCATATGCTTCTGAGGAAACTATTGCAGCCATATTGCTTCAAAAGAATGATGATGGATTTGAGCAACCACTAGCTTTCTTCAGTAGAGCTCTTAGAGACGCTGAATTAAAATACATCCAGATAGAGAAGCAAGCCTATGCCTTGCTGAAAGCCCTTAAAGCTTTCAGAATATATATAATACACTCCAAAACTATAGCATTTGTTCCAAACATCACTATGAAGGATGTGTTATTGCAGCTAGACACTGAGGGTAAGAGGGGCAGATGGATTGCAAAAATTTTGGAATTTGACATTGAGATCAGACCCACTAAGCTGATAAAAGGGCAAGGTCTTGCTCACCTAATGGCATAATCCAATCACAAAGTTCTGGAATTAAATATGGATGGGTCAAATGCAAAGGTAATAAAATGTTCAAATGTTTTCCAATCAGAATGGTATTGTGATATTGTGCATTTTCTACAGACCATGAATTGTCCACCTGATATGGGTAGATCTAAAAAGAGAGCATTTAAGTTAAAAGTTGCTAAATATTGTATCATAGAAAGCAATCTCTATTGGAAAGATCCCATGGGAATTTTATTGAGATGTGTTAATGAAGAAGAAGTGCAGCGAATTATGAAAAAAATGCATGCAGGCGCTTGTGGTTGGCATCTATATTGGAAATCAACAACAAATAAAATACTAAAGGCAGGGTATTATTGGCCAAGTTTATATTCAGATGTATATTCTAAAATCAGAGCTTGCATCCCATGTCAGAAGTTCGAAGGAAAATAAAAATTATTGCCTCTGCCACTCATTCCAATTTCTATTGAAGCTTCCTTTCAGCAGTGGGGATTAGACTTCATCGGCGAAATTCATCCACCATCATCAAGGAAGAGCATGTGGATAATCACAACTACAGACTATTTTACTAAGTGGATTGAAGCCATTCCCACTAGAAGTGCTACAGATACAGTTATAATTAAGTTTCTCCTGGAAAATATTATATCTAGATTTGACTGGCCGCACAAACTTGTGACAGATAATGCTCAAGCGTTTAAATCTGCAAAATTGGAGAATTTCTTCCAGAATTATAATATATAGTTAACCCACTCAACTCCTTATTATCCACAAGGGAATGGGTTAGCCGAATGTTCAAATAAGAGTCTGGTTAGAATCATAAGAAACTTGCTGGCTGATAACAAATGAAATTGGGATACTCAACTTATCTATGCTCTCTGGGCAGACAGAGTAAGTAATAAAAGGTAAATCAACTCTTCCCCTTTAAAATAGTTTATGGAGTTGAAGCATTAATGCCTGTACAGTTAGCTCTTCCTGTTTTGAAGTTCATTCAGGATGAAATTGATGAACCCAATTTTGTTCAGAGGAGAATGTTATAGTTGATTGAAAATCGTCAAATAAGAGAAGTACTAATGGAAAAAGCTCAGAAATATAAAGAACAAGTGAAGGTTCATTTTGATAAAAAGGAAAATGAGTAGATATTTTTTGAAAATGATTTAGTGCTGCACTGGGATGTTAGGCGAGAGGATCGAGGAAAAAATGGCAAGTTCAACAATTTATGGTTTGGACCATTCAAGATTGTTATTGTTATGGAGAACAATACTTTTCTTTTGAAGCATCTAGATGATGATCAGTTAGCTAGAGGCCCAGTTAATGGTCATTTTCTCAAAAGGTTTTTTACTTATTAGAGTTAGTACAAGTCACTGCATTGTATATATCCGGTTTGCTTAGTCAAATAAAGTCTCCATGCCCAATAGTATAGGTTTGTGAGTCAGTTTTGAAAAGTCAATTTTCTATTGGTTCCTTGTTTAGAGTGTTTTGGAAGTTGTTAAGGCACTGATCTGAGTCCTTAGCTACTCACAGGAAGCGTGCTATCCCCAAGTAGGAGCCACTGTTAGCACTGATATTTTTCACATTGTTTTCTTTGTCATTTTGTTCTTTTTGATTTTATTTTCCCCTTAGCCCATGGTGAAGGCCTTGTGGGGTTAATATGAGTCATATGGAACCCTTTATATTTTAAAAGTTTTATTGTCTTTTTGAAAATCCCTACTTAATGGCTAAATCAAGAACCTTTCGGAAATCAACAAATTACCTAAGATTCAGGTCTTGTGATTAATCCTTGTCAAGAACCAAGCATAAATCTACTATTTAATATATTATATGGTCACATTTCATGGTCCTAATGCAATCATGTATTGAGATGAATTACTCTAAGTTGAATATCATACAACTAAATTATTTGATGAAGCGCACAAAATTAGCATTTCAAGGTGCAATTAAAAGATTTGATGGAGCAGTCATTTCTGAAGGAGTGCAATTATTAGTCATAATAGTGGGAGCTTATGTGGAGTTAAGGTGGTAACCATTAAACCCTTGTTGCAGGTGATTAGTACTGGCGATTTCAATGAATCTGTATCAGAAAAATGCCAGAATTGCGAAAATCATGCACTTCCCGTTAGTTGTGTCATTTCAACACAAGTCTACTGGTTTTTTCAAGGCAAGTGTCATCATTTTCTCAAGATCGTGGTCTTTGGTGCTATACCAGAATTGATTCTATAAACCTTATGAAGATTACCCTAAAGAAATCACTACTAGCAAGAAATGTTCGAGTGTTTTGTGTTGTTATAGTCAGAATAAAAGAGAAACATTCTAGAGTTTGCTTTTTTGAGAAGGTTTTACGGATTGTACTACATTATGGTAATTGGAGGAAGACCCCATCATTCTGAGTTTCTCAATACACAGTGGATTGATAAGCGGTCTAAGCAGTTGTTCCAGGAAGCCGGGTGGTACCAGTTCCTATCCAAATTTGTAGGTGAAAATTATCGGGTGGCTAGACAGTTCGCTGAACGTTACAATGGCAGTAGGGTCATGATTGGCAGTATTAATTTTGTAGCAGAGAATGCTATCATTTCTAAGGCAACTGACTTGCCTCAGATTGGCGAACCTTGGTTTAAAGGAAAAATAGTCGTGGCCATAGACTGCAATTTGTTTCTCAAGGAAGAATACAAGGATCCCGATTGGAAAAGTGGAATCCCAACCAAATGGCTCAAAGATGAATGGCATGGCGCTGTTGAGGTAATCCAAAAATTTATTACATGTGATTTTCATTTCACAAGGGAAATGATTTACCTGCTAAGGTTTCCGGGTCATTTAGTAGGAGTTAAGGATTTAAATTTGGTACATTTCTTGCATAAATCTTTAAGCCAAATGTCACACAAGATTTAGGCTAAACCCAATTTACAACACTGGCATGTCTTCCGCAAAGGACTAATTAAAATATTAGTGAGTCATCATCTTGGGAAAATCAACAGGACATGGGATGAATTTATAAGGACCGAAGGTTTTGAAGACATGAATATATCCAGTGTTAAAGGGCACCCTCCTAAGTTTCCTTGCGATTCTTCTGCAAATAAAGAGCCATCTACTAAAAATAAGCATTTCCCTAAGCCTACAGGAGCTACCTTTAGAAAAAAGGGAAAAGTTTGGGAGTCCCAAGTGCTGACTGTTTTCAAAAGGATGAACCCCAAATCTATGACTACAAAATCTGGTCCAAAACCCTCGTCTCTTAAAAGGGTTACGCGTAGTCAGAGTAATAAATTTTCTTCAGGGCCCGAGCCATCATCCACTGGGATTAAAGATCTGAGCCAAATACACAAAAAGAGGGTAAGAGATCCTAATGAAGCAGTCCCTGAGTCAAATCATGAAAACCCTGTTTCAGTAAGCAAGATGATAAAAAAGATAAGTAAGCCTGTTTTAGGGTCCCCTTCAAATTTGTTGGTCAGTTTGAGTCTTGCATGGTTTGGCATGGTCTGTCTGTGTCTTATGTTTGTCATTGATGTCAACTAAGTCTTTGATTGTGGTCTTGTCCTTGGTTTAGGACATTTGTGGAGCCCCTCTTGAGTGCTTATTGTTGTGTTGTCTGGGAGACCTTTTCCTCATATTCAAGCCCAAGTTTGAAGCCACTTGGAGCCCTTGAAATGAGTCAAAAGCCCGTCTGGGTTGGGAAAACGCCCCTCTGGGTGTGTGTGTGGTATCTCATCATTATTTTATTATTTCTTATGACCAATTCTTTAATATTTTCCTAAAACCCCAATTCTTCCTAGATCTCTATAAATAAGCCACTCATTCTTCATTTCTCCTCATCCTCTTTGCTCTCCTTTTGGGATTTTGTTGGTTAGAAAGCAAGAGTGCTTCTTGCAGGTATTGCGTTGGATTTTTGGCTTGATTTTTGGTTGAAGAAAGGATTTCACTATCAAGTTTGGGATCTTCTTCTTACAGGTGTGATCCTTCCATATTTGTGAAAGTTTGTTTTACTTTAAGCTTCTAAAACCCTAGTGCCTTTTTGCCCTAGCTAGTCTAAACCTAGCGAACCTCTCTTGCCCTAGTTCTTCCTACCCTAAACCCTAGCGTAGGTTCTCTTCACCCTAGCATTGGCTATGTTTCATCTATTTTTCCCTACTTCTTTCTACCGTAAACCTAACGAACCTTTGCCCTAGTTCTTTCTACCCTAAAATCTAGCAAACTTCCTAGCCCTAGTTCCTATCCCCTCTAAACCCTAGCGAACCCTTCTAGCTCTTGACCTAGATCCTAAACCCTAGAGTTAGTAGATTCTAAGCCCTAGAACACTACCTAAGACCTAGCGTTTGCCTTCCTCCTCTTTAGCTACCTACCTATCCTAGCGTTAGCTCCATTCTAGCCCTGGCTACCTTCTAGCCAATCTTCTATCCTAACGTTAGCCTTCCTAAGCCTTCTCTAGTCCTAGCGTTGGTTCCTTATGTCCTAATCCTACTCCTTCTCTTAGCATTAGCTTCTTATCTCTTATTTTAGGTTCGACCTTCTCCCTCAACCCTTCTCCTTCTTGTTTCGACCCTTCCCTCTTAGGACTCCTTCCTTTCTAAAGTTTTGGCCTAGTGTTTGATTTGTCTTATCTACTTTCGGTCCTCGTTGCCTTATATTGTTTCAGCCCTCTTGTCTTATTCTGCCCTCTTTATTTCGGCCTTCCTTGCCTAGGAGTTTCACCCCCTTAGCTTGATCTTTCCTCATCTATTTGACTTCTTCCTTTGGACTTGGTCTTTCCTCTTGCTTGTGTCTTCTTGGCTGTTTGGTTTGGCTTTCTTCTTGCTTTTATGGTTGAGTCTTGTTGAGTCTTCTTAGTCTTTCTATCTTGAGGGGTTTGTCAGTCAAGTGAGTTTCTCACTTGATTTTGTCACATTGACAGTTGTTTGCAGTGCTTGCACTGAGTCAGTCTTGAGTCTTTCCTTCTCATTGATCATTCCAGTGTGGTAGGGTGGTGCTAGCACCTACTCAGTAGGCTTGTACGGGGTTGGTGCCCCTCCGAGTGATATCGAGAAGTAAATTGTATCACATGATTCTTTGTTCTCCTTCAAGTAAATTGTAAGGGGTTGTTTCCCCAGCCAGAGTTGAATCCTGGCAAAGTAAAATTTGAAGTTAGTGAAGCTTCCGTGGTTTTCTCCCCAGTCACTGGGTTTCCACATATTCTTGTGGTTGATGCTTTTCATGGTTTATTGTTTATAAATGCTAATGATCAAATGATAAATGAAATATAATGAATGTCATGTATAAAAGTTAATTGATAAATGTATATTTTTTAAAGTGTAATTACTGGTACATAACTGTAATTTGTAATTGATGGTACATACTTCATTTTGAACAAGTTTATTTTGAATAAATAAGTGCTACCAACAGTTTGGTTTTGAAGGCTAAAATAAGCAAAGAAACAAGTCTACACTGATTCACCCCCCCTCTCAGTGTCAACACTTGGTATCAGAGTAGGTCCTTCATAAGACAACTTTATAGCTTGAAGGTAAAGATGGTGAAGTTTGCAAAGTATAATAAAAGTAGGGTGCCCTTGTTAGAAGAAGACTCTTACCCAGCATGGAAACAAAGAATAAAATCCTATTTGCAAAGTACAAATTATGATTTATGGGAAATCATTAGAAGGGGATATGTTGTTCCTACAACCATTCCCACAAATGAAGAAGTTGTCGAAGCATTTCAACTAAATCTCAAGGCTATAGAAAAGCTCCATGGAGCTCTTGATGAAAAGGCATTTGACATGATAGATGGCCTTGGAACAACAAAGGAAATTTGGGACAAACTTGAACAACGATATGAAGGAACAAACAAATCAAAAGAGCTAAGATTGGAATCCCTCACGGAACAACTCCAACAAATCAAAATGAGAATAGATGAAGACATAAGAGGTTATCAAGATCGTGTGGAAGCCCTTGTTAGCAAAGAAAGAAGCTTAGGGAAGAAGGAGACTCCCTCAGATGATTGGGTGGGAAAATGAGTACTAAGGACAACAACAAGAAAGTTTGAGTTGAAAGTGTCTGTTTTGGAAGAACGAGAAGATATTCCTTCATCAGAACAAGTGTTTGTTATACTCTACCATTTTGAGACAAAACTAAATCAAGATGATGAACCCTCAACAAGGGAAGCAACATTCAAATCTATCTCAAAGGATGAAGAAGCATCAACATTGAAACAGAAGGGCAAGACACACTCCAGCAACAATCCTGATGATAAAGAACTTCAAAACTTCCTCGCTCGAAATCTTCCTCGGGGCTCAGGTAAGTATAAAGGTAAGCTTCCGTTAAAGTGTTTTTCTTGTGGAAAGATTGGTCATTATGCTAAAATTTGTCCTTATACTAAAAATGTTGAAAATGAAGATGAAAATGATTCAAGAAATTTTAGAAATAGAAAGTTTAGAAATAAATTCCATAAGAATTTTTTTTTAGCTAAAGAATGTGATTCTTCTGATGAAAATGATTCAAGTGTTGATGATAGCATCAGTGAAAGTGATAATGACAGTGAACTAGAAAAACTAATGTTCATGGATATGGACTCTACAAGTTCCCCAGAAAGCATTTCCGAAGATGAAGGTGATGTATCAAAACAACTCAATAATGCTCTGGAAGAACTTGGTAGTGTCAGATCGAAGTACAAGGTACTCAAAGAAGTAAACAAAGATCTGGTTCAAGAAAAATAAAGTTTTGAAGAAACTATTTCCAAACTTGGACTACAACTCGAAGTGTCAAGAAGAGATGAAGATAGGTTGTTGAAACAACTACAAGAAAGAGAGCATGTAATTGAAAGATTGTAGGTAGAGATTATCTTAGTACGCCAACTTAACGAAGCAACTCAACAACTTAATGAGATGATCAGAAGTCAGAGACCACCCTAAGGTAAGACAAGTCTTGGTTATGAAAAGTATCAGGAGAGCACCGATTCCTCTATGTAATCAATCAATTCTTGGACCACCTCCTCTGCTACATCAGCCAGTTGAACAACCTCCTCGTCAATATCAATGATATCAGCCACTTCTTCAACAATGACATGAGAAGCCTTCAAGTCAACATCAAAGATATCAACTACCTCAAAGAAATGCTTCTCCAAAATTCGCTCCCAGGTATAATTTTAATTTTAATGGTCATTGTTTTTATTGTGGAATTTTTGGACATAGAATTGCTAATTGTTTTAAAAAGAAAGATGTTGAGTTTAGAATTAGATCTTCTAGAATGCCTAACATGAATAAAAACAAGTTTGAGACTTTTAGTTTAGAGATTGAGTGCCCCAAATGCAGCAATTTTGGGCATACAGCTAACAATTGTAGGTTAGATATACAAAGAAGTTATCAGACAAACTGGGTCAGACAGGGAAGCCAAAGTCACCCAGAATGCTATGAATGTAATCTTGCAATCCAAAAGGTTGAGAGGGATGAAATCCCATGGTATGTGGACAGTGGGTGCTCCAAGCACATGACAGGTGACAAAAACAGGTTTATAAAACTCAGAAAGGATAAAGGTTTAGTAAAGTTTGGTGATCGTAAATCAACCGAAGTGATTGGAAAAGGTGATGTATGCCTTGGCTCAAAAAGTTGTGAAGCAAAAGATGTTTTGTTGGTTAAAGATATGAAACAAAATATCTTGAGCGTAAGTCAAATGTGTGATCAAGGACATAAGCTACTATTTACAGACAAAAAATGCCTAATTATGAAAGCAAATACACATCAGATTGTGGGGACAACTGCAAGGAATAAAGACAATGTATATGTCCTAAACAGTGCGAGGAATGAGAGATGTCTATGGCATAGAAGACGGGATCACTTACATACATGATAGCAGATTATTGAACGGATGAGTCAGTGAGCCGAGATCTCACAATAGTCAGTTGACAGGTCCACAGGATTTGTGGTTTCAATATTTCCTCCAGTTCTGAGAGCAGTTCAGACATTCCTGGTGATACTCTGGAAATACCACATTCTTTGGATGGTGATGATGATGAGGACCCTGATAATGTGCTCGATGATGTTAGTGGATCCCATGATGATGATGTACGATGATGATTGATGATGACAACTATGATGTATGATGGATGATGGATCACGACGATGATGTACGATGATGATTAGTGATGTATGACGGATGATGGATCATGACGACGATGATGATGATGGTCATGGTTGTGACCTGGATGATCGCTTGATGATGCCTTTGGAGGTATGATATGTGTGGAGCCTATGTTCCATGTTCATGATGATTCTTACCTGGATGACAGAGACACTTGATTCTTACAGCAGAGGCACTTGATACTTATGAGCTACTCGAGTAGATGTATTGGCACGAGTTGTGTGGATAGTCTTGACATGACTAGTTTGAGCATTAGTAGATCTCTTGGTCGACTGATGGAGTACCTTCTTCATCAGCTACTCTTCTTCAGCTTCCATCTTCATTAGCTACATCCTTCATCAGCTTCAACTTTCATTCTTCTTCAACATCCAGCTTCTTCCAGCTAGCTACACTTTGCCATTGATGCCAAAGGGGGAGAGATGTTTAGGGGGGGAGATATTCTTGTTAGGGGGAGATCACCCTGAGGAGGAGCTTGTTGTGAGTTGTCATCAATGACAAAGGGGGAGATTGTTGGTCGGTTCGAGTCTTGCATGGTTTGGCATGGTCTGTCTATGTCTTATGTTTGTCATTGATGTCAACTGAGTCTTTGATTGTGGTCTTGTCCTTGGTTTAGGACCTTTGTGGAGCCCCTCATGAGTTCTTATTGTTGTGTTGTCTGGGAGACCTTTTCCTCATATTCAAGCCCAAGTTTGAAGCCGCTTGGAGCCCTTGAAATGAGTCAAAAGCCCCTCTGGGTGTGTGTGTGGTCTCTCATCATTATTTTATTATTTCGTATGACCAATTCTTTAATATTATCCTAAAACCCTAATTCTTCTTAGATCTCTATAAATAAGCCACTCATTCTTCATTTCTCCTCATCCTCTTTTCTCTCCTTTTGGGATTTTGTTGGTTAGAGAGCAAGAGTGCTTCTTACAGGTATTGCGTTGGATTTTTGGCTTGATTTTTGGTTGAAGAAAGGATTGCGCTATCAAGTTTGGGATCTTCTTTTTATAGGTGTGATCCTTCCATATTTGTGAAAGTTTGTCTTACTTTAAGCTTCTAAAACCCTAGCGCCTTTTTGCCCTAGATAGTCTAAACCTAGCGAACCTCTCTTGCCCTAGTTCTTCCTACCCTAAACCCTAGAGTAGGTTTTCTTCACCCTAGTGTTGGTTATATTTCATCTATTTTTCCCTAGTTCTTTCTATCCTAAACCTAGCGAACCTTTGCCCTAGTTCTTTCTACCCTAAACCTAGCGAACCTTTGCCCTAGTTCTTTCTACCCTGAAACCTAGCAAACTTCCTAGCCCTAGTTCCTATCCCCTCTAAACCCTAGCGAACCCTTCTAGCTCTTGTACCTAGATCCTAAACCCTAGAGTTAGTAGATTCTAAGCCCTAGAACACTACCTAAGACCTAGTGTTAGCCTTCCTCCTCTTTAGCTACCTACCTATCCTAGCGTTAGCTCCATTCTAGCCCTAGCTACCTTCTAGCCAATCTCCTATCCTAGTGTTAGCCTTCCTAAGCCTTCTCTAGTCCCAGTGTTGGTTCCCTAAGTCCTAATCCTACTCCTTCTCTTAGTGTTAGCTTCTTAGCTCTTCTTTTAGGTTCGACCTGTTGGACACGACAGTCACACTAAGAGGGGGGGTGAATCAGTGTGTGGACACTTTTACCAAATTTTCTTACTTTTCCCAATAACTTCTTACAACCAGTCCTTATAAAACATATGCCACATTTATTGATCATTAAAGAATCATAAGAGTAAATAAATCACATAGAAGATAAACACCAAATATGAATGGAAAAGTCAATAGTATATTGATAAAAACCATGTGATACAATAGTGTCGATGCGGAAGACTTCAATCTTCACAGGTCATTCAACTCCAACTGAAATAAGAGATCCAACTCTTTGTACTAGACCCAACTAGTGTTCTCTTGGATCCAACCAAGAGGGGTTTGAGAGATCCAACTCTCAAGGGTGGCAAGCTCCAGTTCACCGGTAGAATGTAGAAAAGAGAAGTACCAAAACCTCCATCAACCACAAGAATATGTGGAAACCCAGTGACTGGGGAGAAAACCACGGAAGCTTCACTAACTTCAAATTTTACTTTGCCAGGATTCAACTCTGGCTGGGGAAACAACCCCTTACAAT
>Ga0115853_100396_pt1 | contig 13707 bp, 16 predicted proteins | sample InSIn5gowninarea_FD_83867 | JGI IMG/M metagenome (GOLD analysis project Ga0115853, IMG submission 83867)
CTGATGTCGCCCCTCTTCCCGAAGATGAAATGACCAGCAGTTCCCTTGCAAAAGACCCGTCATCTGCAGTGAAAGTTGTCATTATGGCGAAGATATCCAGGTTACGCTCTGCAGCGAAACCTTTGATAGCATCAATGAATGCACCGTCTACCTTGCCATCTTGCTGAGTCCTCGCTTGGTCGCTGGCTTTACGCTGAAGATAATTGACAGGCTTCACAACCGAACTCATTCCCAGTGTCTGATCTCCCTCATTCCACTGCTTGTAGTCCTTCCTCAAGATATCAGTGAGAGAAAGAGAATCGACGTCCCTCTTCGCATCGCTAAGTTTGGTGAAGAACATGCCGCGGTCGAAATCTTTAGAGATCCTTGGGGACATGTTTACCTTGGCCGCCAGATATTCAACAGCCTCCCGGTCTTGATCAGTCGTCTTGTTCTCATCCTTGAGATCGTGGGTATCGATCAATATTGAAGCCATAGCCAGTTGAGCTACTTGTGCGTCCCATAGAGTTGTAACCGCACTGTCGTCCGCAAGAGAGTCATCCTGTCCATGCGCTGCGCCGGAAGACAATGCATTGGAGGAGAGTCTATCCCATGCATCTCGACTGTAGTTGGTGACAAGGCTCATGCAACTTCCGCTCTTGGTGATGATGCGAGGTTCATCGCCCGTATCCTGTGGGACTCTGCCTTCGTCATCGTGATGGTCTATCACGCCAACAACTCTCTTAGAATAGACCGAGCCCAAGGTGCCCTGCAGGGCATTATGGTCGACCAAGATCCACCGCGTAATGTCTGGCGGGAGTTCTGATCCAATACGGGCCAGATCCGGCAAGTCATCAAGTGTGATAAGATGGTCCGCATCCACATTGGCGTGCGGTAGAAGAGCCAATAGCTCAGGGCGCAGTGCGATGTCCGCACGCGGTATGTTCAGTAAGGGCACGTGTAGACGTACTTGACGGCCTGCTGTCGGTGCCGAAGACTGCAGGTATGCATAGAGGATTGAACATGTGATGGAGTCTAAATCAGCAGATTCGTTGCCGATTACCAGCGTCAGTGGGCTTTTGTTTGAGATCGAGGACCGTAGAGCGCTCTTTGCCCGAGACAGGAACGATCTCAAGGAGCCGCGCGGAACCGCCATCACTAGAGCTCGAATATAGAACAATTGATCGAATAAGCAGTCTAAAGAGAGTTCTCGAGCCAGACGGTATGCAATCGGAGACAGGAGGCCGAATAATTGTGATCCAAGTAGAGAGTAGAAGTACACGTACTAAAAAAGAACGAAGGGAGTGACAACAAGATCTCCAGTCCCAAAAGTTTCCCCATGCAGCAGTGACGTCTTCCCAAACAGCGGACAACAACTCCGCCCAAATTTCCTCCGCAACGCTTGAAACTTAGCCCACACCACCCACTCTCCGCACGCCGCTTCACACTGTTACCATGGCCGAGGATCCCAATGCCGAGCTCTCACGAGCCGAATACTGGGACAAGCGATATGGCAGCTCCGAGCCAACAGCCGCGACCTACGACTGGTTGCGCAATTTCAACACCATCAAGCCGTTCCTGACCAAGTACCTCCCACCCGCGTCCACGAACCCGGAGATCGTGCACATGGGCAATGGAAATAGCGTATGCCACCATTCTATGCCCCTGCTAGGTGGAGATCTACCAGGTCGGGGAGTCAGACTAACAGAAGATGGCGCGCATAGTAGACTCTCCCCGCAGACCTCCTATCCTTAGATTACACCAAGCAAACCGCGACCGATTTCTCTGCCGTGGTGATAGACAACATGCGCGCCAAACACCCGGACGTCGAGTGGCGGGTCATGGATATCCGCAGCTTAGAGTTCGACGACGCCAGCTTCGACATCGCGATCGATAAGGCCACGCTCGATGCCATGCTCTATGGCAGCCTGTGGGACCCGGAAGATGAGGTGAAAGAGAATGTGCGACGATATGTGGATGAGGTGGGTGGCTTTCGTCGTATGGATTTAGAGACAAGTCGAGGAGGCTAATGGTACATAGGTTGCGCGTGTGCTCCGACCTGGAGGAATGTGGCTATACATCACATGGCGACAACCGCATTTCATAAGACCCTTACTGCAGCGGCCAGACATATGGACCGTGGAAGTGGAGACACTGGCGAATGAGCCGGGAGGAGGCGGTATGTTTGAGTATTTTGGCTGGGTAATACGGAAAAACGGAAGCAAGTGAAACAGAAGGAAGTCTTGCCCGAGTGGGTGCTTGGATGGACTTGATACATATCTAGCCTGATAGAAACAGCTGACAATACTTGATCAACCCAGAACCGTATCTCGAGGTATTATTTATGGGGACATAGACATGAAAAGGGAAAAAGGTATCTCGCAACGATCTTACTCAACCCCACGCGGAAAACGCCAATCAAGTGCTTGCACCTTAAAGGCTGGCTTAACGACGACCGTGGGAACGGTTCACGCTGCCCTGCATGCCCTCGACCTCGGCCTCGAGCTGCTTGATCACCGCATGACTCTGCTCCAGATCCTTGTTCAGGCGGTCGCGCTCGCTGATGAGCTTCTGCTCCCACTGCCTAAACCTCTGCTCCTCAACCTTGACTTGCTCTGTGAAACGCTTGCGGAGGGCCTCCTCCTCTTCCTTGAACTTGGGGTTGTCCAGCTTCCTCGGTCGCGCCTCGCCGAATTTGCGTGTCTCCATCTGTTGTGCGCGGTAGGCTTCGTAGTGGTTCTCCTCTGTCGTTTGGATCAGGTCAAGCATGTGTGTACGGATCAGGATAGCGCGCAGCTTCTTGAAGTCGCAGTGCTCCTCGTTCTCGACCTCTGCAACACCCCAGGCGTATTGACGGCCCTTGACGTTGCGTCCATCGCTGGTCGTCACGTCCTTTTCGGATCCTATCACAGAGAAAGGCATGGCGTTGATGAGTTGGCGGGCGTGAGCGAGGCCTGGCTCGTCATCCTCCTCAAGCGGCGGCTGGTAGATCTTGATTCCCTGTGCCTCGATAACGTTCCGTACCTGTTGTGAGCGTTAGCAAATGTGACCCTTGCTGCTTTCAAGTCTGCCCTGCATACCCTGTTCTTGAACTTGGCAAGATCTACCGGGCTGAGGGTATCCGCCTTAGCGACGACTGGGATGAGGTTGACACGTGTGCAGAGGCGCTTCATGACCTCAATGTCGAGAGGCTTGAGAGTGTGGCCGGTAGGTCTGATGAAGTACAGGCAGGCGTGGACACGGAGATCGATCTTCTCCGTACGACGCGGCTGCTGCTCCTGGAGCATGTAGGACTCGTGCTGGTCGTCCAAGAATTCGATGATTGGCTGCCATGAGTCGCGGTTGTTCACATAGTCTCCAAAGCCAGGAGTGTCAATAACGGTGAGGCGGACTACAACAGCACATTATCAGCCACTGCTCCGACCAATATATTGCATGGGAGCTCTTCCATACCCTTGAAGAACTTCTCCTCAAGCTCAGCCTTTGTGATCTCAATCTCGACAGTCTTATCAACCTGCTTGGCATGACGGCGTTTGTGATCGGCATAGTTCTTGATGGTGGTGGAGAAGAGGGTGTTGATGAAGGTGGTCTTTCCGAGTCCCGACTCTCCAGCGACCTGCATATTTGTGAGCGGGTGCCATACCAACTAGGCTTGCGAGACCTACCATGATCGTGAAGGCGGCGCCACGTTTGGCAACAATCTTGTGGCTGAGTATTGTCAGTCATTGGGTGGTTGGAGTGGTGTCTTGATTGCATACCGCTGGTTAGGGAGCTACAGAAGCTGGTTAGTATGCATGTCTGGAGAATCACCTAACCGGTGTACTTACGTTGGCAATGCCAATCGGAGAGGCTGATTCGGCCATACTGCTGGTCTATGTGCGGTTGAATCGGAGTATCGACAAAGGCGAATCGGAGACACTGATGTTGCCAGTTAGCAATTGCTGGCAACGTTGACGGCCGGAACGGATTGCGCGTCTCGGATATGGCGTACCGTATTGCTGCAGAAGGGTGTCGGAACGAGCGATGTGCGCCTGTTATAGACGTCTAGGGTTACGAAGACGAAAGTCTAAACAGATGGTATTGGAGACAGAGGTATAGCGACGGCAGGTATAGACCCTGACGGTAGACTGCGGTGTGGGTGGAAAGGAGAATCGGGCGCATGCCAGCAACGGGAAAGCGCGACCGACAACCAGGGGTCTTCCAGATTGTGGTCCGCGCGCGACTTCCACTTTGCGGGGAAGGAAAGTCCCGGTGACGCCGCTGGAAAATGTTCAGATCAAACGTTCACATGCGCGCCGCTGCCTATACACTTCTTTATTGTACCGGGTTCGCAGTTGTTATAGGACGAGTCGCAGGATGAAGACTGACTTCCAGGTATGCGCGACTTCTACGCTATATCTCTGCCCTTGTGCTAATTCCTCCATCTGCAGTTTTCGAACCTGCTTGGCACAGTCTTCCGCAGCGGGACTCTTACCTTTACTCCAGATGGTACCTGCCTCCTCTCGCCTGTAGGAAACAGAGTCACTGTCTTTGACCTTGTCAAGTAAGGAAGCCACAGTTTGAGATTGCAATCCCACAAGTGCTGATTTAGTTCCCAGCAACAAATCTCATACACTTCCTTTCGCTCATAGACGAAACATCTCTCGGCTAGCTCTCAACCCTCGAGGCAACCTTCTCCTCTCGGTCGATGAAGACGGACAAGCTATCCTTACACATGTACAACGGCGCATATCCCTCTATCATTTCTCCTTCAAAGGAGCAGTCTCAGCTTTAGTCTTTTCGCCCTCGGGAAGACACTTCGCAGTAGCGCTAGGAAGGAAAATAGAGACATGGAGAACGCCTTCAACACCTGGCGAGGATGAAGATGGAGGATTGGAGTTTGCGCCGTTCGTCAAACACCGGGAATACGTCGCGCACCATGACACTGTTCAGAGCATTGAATGGTCGAGCGACTCAAGGTTCTTCTTGAGCGCATCTAAAGATCTGACTGCCAGAGTGTGGAGTTTGGATCCCGAGGAAGGTTTCACGGCTACGACACTTGGCGGTCATAGGCAGGCCGTATACGGAGCCTGGTTCTCTGCAGACCAAGAGACGATCTGGACCGTGTCTAAAGACGGAGCACTCTTTCAGTGGGGCTACCTGCCCCCCCGGAATCTGCCCGAGACAGATGGCGATTTCGACCCAGAGGAACACATGAGATGGCGAATTGCTGAGAGACATTACTTCATGCAAGGCCAAGCCCATCTAACATGCGCAGCATTCCACCCAGACACCAATCTCTTAGTGGTCGGTTTCTCGAACGGTACTTTCGGTCTTTACGAACTCCCAGATTTCAACCAAATTCACAACCTTAGTATCTCGCAGAACGATATCGACTTTGTAACCATCAACAAGACTGGAGAATGGCTGGCGTTCGGAGCTTCAGCACTCGGTCAATTGCTCGTCTGGGAATGGCAATCAGAGTCCTACATCTTGAAACAACAAGGACACTTCGACTCTCTCAACGCCCTCACATACTCACCTTCGGGAGACAGAATCATTACTTGCGCCGATGATGGAAAGATAAAGGTCTGGGATGTCGCCTCAGGCTTCTGCATTGTCACCTTCACTGAACATACCTCTGGCGTCACCGCTTGCGAATTTGCTAAGCGCGGCAACGTCTTGTTCACAGCATCACTAGACGGATCCGTTCGTGCGTGGGATCTGATACGTTATCGTAACTTCCGCACATTTACTGCTCCTTCTCGTCTCGCCTTCTCTTCCCTAGCTGTGGATCCTTCGGGAGAAGTCGTCGCAGCAGGCTCTCTGGACGATGCAAACATCCATATCTGGTCCGTACAGACCGGGCAGCTGCTGGATCAGCTCTCTGGACACGAAGCGCCAGTTTCTTCGCTCGCATTTTCGCCAAATGGTGGATCTCTAGTGTCGGGTTCTTGGGACCACACTGTTCGCATTTGGTCAGTATTTGCACGCACACAGACGAGCGAGCCGCTCCAGCTCCAAGCAGATGTGTTGTGCGTGGCCGTCCGGCCCGATTCGAAACAAATAGCTGTCAGCACTCTTGACGGTCAGCTCACGTTCTGGTCGCTTTCAGAAGGCACACAAGAAGCTGGCTTTGACGGCAGAAGGGATGCATCTGGGGGTCGCAAGCTCACAGACCGTAGAACTGCGGCCAACGTGGCCGGTACGAAAGCTTTCAACTGCATATCCTACAGTGCCGATGGCAGCGTGGTTGTGGCTGGAGGAAACAGCAAGAACATCTGTCTTTACGATGTCAACTCAGGTGTGCTCTTACATAAGTACACGGTCAGCGTCAACCTGTCGCTGGAAGGCACACAGGAGTTCTTAAACAGTCGCAACCTAACGGAGGCCGGCCCCGGAGGGTTGGTAGACACAAGGGGCGAAGCATCGGATCTCGAAGACAGGATGGACAAATCCCTTCCTGGAGCGAAACGTGGAGACGCAGCCCAGCGGCGAACAGGTCCCGAAGTTAGGGTACCCGGTGTTGCTTTCGCCCCAACTGGACGGGCCTTCTGTGCAGCTAGCACAGAGGGTCTACTCGTTTACAGCTTAGATGCTACCGTCGCGTTTGATCCATTTGATCTGGACATTGACATTACTCCGGAAACAACGTTGAAAACGCTTCAGCAGAAGGACTACCTGAAAGCGCTCGTTATGGCGTTCCGCCTCAACAACCCCAAGCTCGTCACAAGAGTATACCGCTCCACACCACCGAACGATATTTCTCTTGTTGTCAAGGACCTCCCGCTGGTCTACCTAGATCGTCTTTTGAGACACATCGCTCAACAAGCTGATGGCAGCCCACAACTAGAGCTGAATCTACTGTGGTTGGAGGCACTGCTGAAGATCCACGGCAGGACACTCAAGCAGCGTCAAGGTGAGTATGCAGAGGTGGTGCGTATGGTGCAGAGAGCGGTAGCCAGGATACAGAAGGAGATCATGACCGTTGCGGAGGGTAATGAGTTCATGGTGGACTATCTGCTTGCTCAACCTAAGACTGCGGAGTCCAAGAGGATAGAACTGGTTCCCGTAACGAACGGTGGAGATGCTGTAGATGGCGCCGCACAAAGTGGTGATGAAGAAATGGGAGACGAGGAGGAATGGATTGGGTTGGACTAGACGTGCGAATAGATGCAATATACCCCTCGCCTTAGTCGAAATGGAAATTCAAACAATGTATCAAGTACTCGCAATGCCTGACCATGATGATATCACCTTCTTTATGTGTAGATAAGTAAAGGTGGCATAGTCCACTGCTTTCTCTCGATGGCTGTCTGGTGGTTTCGCGTGTGACGCGGGGCTTGCGGCGAGTGAAGCCAAACCTCCGCGTTCAAGGTCGCATCTTCATTCCCCCTCCGACACGAGATGTTATGACCACGCAATTCCCCACCGCGCAAGTTGGACGTCTTACTGGGCATAATGGTGTTCAAGATCCTTGGTGCTCAAGAACTTTACTGGCAGCGATACTGATTCAATCTCACAGGCCAAGTCCTAGCCCTTACTTATAGCGCGGGCTCCGGTCAATATGTATGTACATCTCGTCCTACGTCTCTCCCTGAACCCTCTCAATTGCTATTGGTCGGAAGGTGAACTGTTGATACTAATCAGCAGCGATACAGATTCTGACCGGTAGCACCGACCGCAACATCCGCCTCTTCAGCCCTTCATCCTCCAAGCTGATCCAGACCTACTCCGCCCACGGTTACGAGGTCCTCGATATCGCAGTCTCCGAAGGGAACGACCGTTTTGTCAGTGTTGGAGGGGACAAGACAGTGTTTCTTTGGGATGTCGCGACTGCGCAGACGTTGAAGAGATATAGCGGACATGCTGGTCGGATAAATGCGTGCGCATGGGGCGGCGAGGGAGATACTGTTATCATATCTGGTGAGTTTGGATGCTGCCAGACGGTCTATAAGATATTGCATGGATGGACGGAGTTTGCGAAGGATGAAGGACACTAACAGGGTGCGCAGGCAGCTACGACAGCACGGTCAAGCTTTGGGATACGAAGTCGCGTTCTGAGAGGCCTTTGATGACTCTCTCGGAAGCGAAAGATAGCATCTCATCGATCCATGTGACGGGCCCCGAGATTCTTGTCGGATGTGTTGACGGGAGGGTTCGGTCTTATGATGTTAGGATGGGCCAGGTGGACGTGGATGTCATCGGACGTAAGTACTTTGTATCACATAGTCTCAACTGATGTGTTGCCGTCTACCAACAAGACAATCGCTGATGGTAATGTTGCAGACTCGGTGACCTCAGTTATGGCAACGAAAGCAAACGACTCTTATCTGATCAGCACGCTCGATTCCACCTTGAGACTTATGGACAAGCGGGATGGGAAGCTATTGCAAGCTTTCCGGGACAATGAGGTATGCGCTTCTGCACTCCGGTCTCGTTGCTGGCTAACCATATGAAGTTTGAGAACAAGAACTACCGCCTCCGTTCCACCTTGGCCGCCGCTGACAGTCTCGTCATTTCTGGCAGTGAAGACGGCAACATCTTCGTCTGGGATCTTCTATCAGGTTCACTAAAGCACAAGCTACGACACAGCCAACAGGCTATTACGGACGGTAGAGGAGGCTTGCAAGGTAGCACCTCAACCAAGAAAGATGTTGTTAGCGCTGTAGCGTGGAACCAGCTGAGGAAGGAGTGGGCTACTGCGGGTGGTGATGGAAGTGTTACTGTGTGGGGCTCACCATGAAAGCAGAGCGGAGAGCGGAGATGCTTGCTTAGGGAAGCCTTCAGTAATGACATCTGGGGATCAGCGTACATTTACCACGAAGGAGCGACAAGCCTTTCTAGTAAGAGAAGAAGCAATCTGGTGTATAACGCCTGTATTGGTTTCACATTCAAAGGGTCCTCTATGGTTTCAGCCTTCATGTGAATGCCGACTGGACCCTTTTCAGCCCTACAGCTGCGGGAGCTGCACGTCATCCGGTGTTTTCGCGCGTTTTCGCGACACTCACTGCTAAGCTACTGCTAAACCACTCTCAATCGAGTACCGTGTTTGTTATTTCCGCATAACAAGTTTCTCAGATCGGCGCATCAAGTCGTAGGTGGCTTTGACACTCGGCATCTCCGCGTCCACTATACTCGATCATCGCAAACATGGCCTTGCAAATCATTCGCGACGCACCTTCTCGCGACTCATACACCAGTCTCGCGGAACATCAGGCGCAGACACCAGGGACCTTCTTTGGCGGCAGGCCGGTCTTGTACTATCAAGCTCAAGGCGCGAAGCTCAGCATTGACAAGCAACACCTCGCTTCTGACTCGTCCTTCGCAAGCCTTGCCCCGGCGCAAACAGAAGCTACGTCGGAGCCAGTTGTCAATGGGAACTCAGACCATGCGGACCAAGAGCAGGTGGAATTGTCTGGGTTGGAAATTTGGGTGACATCTGAGTATGCAATGGACAGTCACGGTTCGATCAATAGACACAGTATGCCTAATGCCAGTCTAGATACTTCATCCTCTTTTCACCCTCCTCCTCCGCTGGCGTACAAATCCCGTACCCCACCATATCCCTACACGCACAACAGAGCGATGCTCTCTACATGCAACTATGCCTTTCAGATATGTCGCAGACTGCGGATGACGACCTTGAGACTGTTGAGTTGCTCCTAACGCCCGGATCGGTTTCTGCGCCAGCAGCGACAGAAGAGACACCAGGTGCTTCCACTTCGCAAACACCCATCCAGGAATTGTATGCAGCTGTATCAGCCTGCGCCGATCTACACCCAGACCCTTCTTCAGATGATGAAGGTGCCGAGCAGGAGCCCATGCCAGGCGCCGGTGGTTGGATCACAAGCGAGAACATGCATGAGTTTTTCGATGAGGAAGGGAACTTGAGAGCACCTAATGGTGTTACGGTGCTGGGTGGTGAGGAAGACAACCCAGCAGAGGGTGGTTTGGGCGCCGGTGCGGGAACGATCAGAACTGCGGACGACTTTGAGGATGCGGACGAGGGCGCCGTAGACGGTGATGAAACCAAATGGAGGAGGACTGATTGAGTACTTCGTGATGGTGGAGTCCTCTTTCGCCGTAATGGAAGGACCCGCTTTACTGCAACAGGAAATCTGCGGGGTCTTACTGTCCTAGAGAAGCCGCCTTGACACGCGTTCGATGGGTTGACTCGAGCCGACAACACCTAAGATGTGTTTTGTTGGGGGCTGTCTAAGAAACGGACAGCTCTAACACGTGCATCTTGAGCTCGATCAAAGAGCGCTAAGGGTTTATAACACCGGACGACAATTGAGAAGAAAGGCAATCTTCCTGAAGCGCTGTCTGCTAAATGCCCGAGAAGAGTTGCTCAAACGACCAGGCTGATGTGGGAACTCTCCGTCTGCTAAGGCAGCCAAGCATTCCGTGGGCCGCTTCAGTAGATACAAAAGAAGAAAGCAGCGTGGAAGAAGTCACTTGGAATTGCAAATATCTCTTCCTCACTCGCTTTCAATGGAATCAACTATCGATCCCCTATCTTCCTCACCGAGCAGAGTCCGAAAACCGAACCCGGCTTTCAACATGTTCTCTGAAACATTTGACGTAAATGTGTTTTGGGCGTTTGGCTCTAATGCTGCAGTACAAACGCCTGATCGACAGGCACGGCAACTCCCATGCTATGGATCTGATGCCTCCATTCTTGAGTTACCGAAAGGGGCTCAAGCGTATGTCGCGGAGACCCCACCATTGGACACTGCCTTTCAAAGCGCCTGTGACATTTCCCACCGCCATTGCAGTAAACCCGTGTGGTACGCACATCATTGATCGTGGATATTTGGCGTTTTCTTGAACGAGCATACCTTATGCAAACAAGCATAATATTCCAACTCTTTACGAATATAATAGAGATCACTCATCGGTGCGAATGGAACAATCATTGCGTAATGCATGGACACTCTCACCGAATGCGTCCTGCCTTCGCTATGGAGAACCACCTGCAGGGTCTCAACCGATGATAGGAGACCAGGAGATGGTGAAAGCTGCACTGACAACGTTTGAACCACGGGAGCGAGCACGAATGGGAGCAGCCGCCCTCGGACCGTGCCGTTCATCTGTGCTCCTCTGCTAAGTATGGCCTTATCTTGACTTGCGTGGGGTGCTTTGTGAGCCGCATAGCGATAACATCGCGTAGGCTTGCCACTGCCTCCCGAAATCAACTCTCAAGGAATCCACATGTATTTTACTACCAGTACCTAGCAGTGAAACAGGTGTTCAAGCCGCTTCAGGGAAGTGCAGCAAGCCGTTTGGCTGCTGAAGATGACGCGGTTTTGTCTTGAATCTGTCCCCACAGCTACAACGGGGGATGGAGTCTACCTGGACCCTGGGACAGGTCGACCACACATGTTTGGCATTTGCACCCACATCCACTAAACGTTCGCTCCGCAGAACAGACGGTCTACCAACATTCTGGCATTAGACTCAATAGTGATCACCATCACTAGCCATTGGACGACTATCAAACATGAAACCCCAACGTACCCCAATCTCAACCGAGGTGATGGGCGACGATGACGAGATAGCTGTGATGTGACTGGAAGAACAACCCATGGACGCTCTCTAGACGGAGAATACATATAATGGCTTGTCCTATCCTTCCAAACGTACCATCAGCAGCACACTCAACCCGACTGTCACAGCGCGCCGGACGCGCAACATCCTGACTCCTCCAACCTCAAAGAACCGAACTCCTCCAGACACTTCTCAAACTCACCGACATCATGCACTTCACTTCCGCTCTCGGTCAAGTGGCCACTTTGGGCCTCCTTGCTACCACTGCCCTCGCAGCCCCAGCTCCAGCTCCACACTGGAAGGGCGTTGACACCCACGGTCACAAATCGCCAGGTGGTGGCCAATACAACTACAACACCACCAAGCCTTTCCCACACCATGACAACAAGCCTGAGCCAAAGAAGGCCGGTTCCAAGAAGAACGGCTGGAAGGGCCACCACAAGCGTGGCCTCGTTGACGCCGATGTCAATGCCGACGTCGACCTCCTGGACGACCTCACAGACGAACTTGGCTTGACTAAGCGTGGACTCGTTGACGCCGATGTCGATGCCGACGTCGACGTCTTGGATGACCTTACTGACGCACTTGGCTTGACCAAGCGTCTGATCGACCTCAAGGTGCTCCCAGATGGTCTTGACTTGGATGGCTTGATCAGTGAGCTTGGCCTCAAGAAGCGCGGTTTGGTCGATCTCGATGTGCTCGCTGATGTCAACTTGGAGGATTTGGTCAGCGCTCTTGGCCTCAAGAAGCGCGATCTCCTTGATGTCCCTGTCAACGTTGACGTTGACCTTCTCGATGGCCTGAACGATGCTCTTGATGGCCTCGACAAGCGCAGCACTATCGATATTCCAGTGGATGTTGATGTCGATCTTCTGGACAACCTGGACGAGCTGACCGACTCTCTCCGCATCAAGAAGCGCAACGTCGATCTCTCCAAGCTCAAGTTCGGCCAGCTTCAGCAACTGTGTGAAGGCCTGAAGCAGAACCACACTCTTCCACAATTTAACCTGACATCCACCGAGCTCGGCCAGATTTCAGAGGGTACTATTACTAAGATTGAGAACTTCATTTCCAAGGTGGAGGCCTATGTCCAGAAGAACGGTACTGGCTTCCTTTCCAACTTCCACCTCGCAAAGCGTCACTTCGAGTTGAACGACTCCCAGAAGAACAAGCTGGAGACTTTCCTGCAGAGCTTCAAGAACCAGCACCACATTAACGCCACTATCCCTCAGTTCAACTGCACCAGCAAGCCTCAGTTGGTTTCTGAGATCAAGAACTGGTTCGCCAAGTTCGAGCAGCATGGAAAGCATGAGTAGATGACGAGTAACGCCGACGCCGAGAGGGGGCACTGTTACGATAGGTTGCGAGCGATAGAGTGGAGTACTGGGATAGACAGATTTCGTATATTTCCTACCTTTACAATGTAACAGTATCTCGAATTAATTAAGTCACTTGAACCTTTCAATTCCTCTTGAACCATGGAGTGGTGAATGTATGCAGCCCACTTGATACTAAGCGAGGGCCGATCATGCACGCGTTTCGGACATTCGTGGTGAACACTTGGCTCAGGACAAGGACTATCGATCGCAAAATCTTTTCTCTTCCAATGACTTACATAACCGGCGCCGGACGAGGAGACATTATCATCCCATCGATCATACCACTCGTCTCCCGAGAACAAAGACTTCGGCTTCGCACAACGTGGGGCACAATGCCACTACCACATCAACGAACGTATTTGCCAGATTCCTGAGTTGTCATCATCAACTTGCATCTAGAAAATGCCGGCTTGAATCTCCTTTATTCCTCGCATTGTCCATGAAAAATTGGATGTTCTTATTGCTCCCTCGGTTTAGTGAGCGCCGATAGAGCGTCGCTTTATGGTAAACGCAGCCAGAAGCACACATGCCAGATCAGTAGGGCTTCTGTGATATGGTTTAACGTCACGAGTACCACTGATTGTCCATAGAACTGACGACAGCGATGTTCTGAGACTCCAGCGAGAATGACGAGAATAGAGTGGGAGCATCCAGGAATCTTCCTATTGATTATGATTTGTAAGCCCATCGGAGTCGTATATTGATCCCCAATCACTGATCTACTAAATATTCGATTGTGCATGTCGTATACTGGTTTCGAAGTACTGGATTCTTCAGACCATCGAGGAATAGGCGGGCTACATGTTGATTTCCAATC
>Ga0115853_100398_pt1 | contig 13684 bp, 14 predicted proteins | sample InSIn5gowninarea_FD_83867 | JGI IMG/M metagenome (GOLD analysis project Ga0115853, IMG submission 83867)
TCTCTACTAACCTTATCTCCGTACTCTATATAGAGTCGTTCTGCCTAGTAACAGCTTTCACCCTATTACTAAGCAGAAGAACAAGACGATCGCTGATCGTAAGAAAGAGGTAGCGGAAGCATAGAAGCGTTTAGATGATTTAGAGAGTACGGAAGAGTTGGATATCGTTGCCGTTACTAATATCAAAATATCACAAAATGATGATAGAATGTGTAAAAGTAGCAGTTTTGCTTGTGCATGTAGAAGATTGTTGTTATTATTGTAACTATCTACAGTGATGAGAGAACTCATATGGAGTTCTATCACTAATCATAAAGGGTTCAACGTCGAAGCACGTGCAATAGACTGCACCATTGTACTTCAACAGACCCTCTCAATGGTAGCATATAGCTCCAATACAGTGAGAGGTTGAACAAAAGAGTTTATAGAAGAAAAGAGTAGGAAATTTCCTTGTATTTTCCATGCTTGGGGTATATCATTTCATAATGCATTTATGCAGCCTTTGTACATCTAGTACAGACCCAATGCACCAACAGAAGAAGGAAGAGAGAGAGTGAGTGCAAGCAAGATCATTTCTTGATGCGAGTATCAACAAGACTAGGCATGTTGATGAGAGAACGGAAGAGAGAGAACTTAACAGTATCTAAAGCCTTGGTGAGACCGTCGGCAGGCATTTTAGTAGTTTCAAGGTAAGTGATCTTAACAGTACCGTTAAGAACCTGTTCACGGATGAAGTGCTAGTGAGCAGCGATGTGCTTAGTTCTTTTGTGGAATTCGGGGTTCTTAGCAAGGTCGATAGCGCCACGGTTGTCTTCGTAGAGATTGAGGACCTCAATGTCAGTGCCGAGGTAGCTAACTTGCTTGAGGACGGCTTTAATCTAGAGAGCTTCCTTAACGGCGTTAGTTAGAGCATAATACTCTGCTTCGCAGGAAGAGAGCGACTTGAGTCTACAGGGAGGAGCGCCACGAGATAGGTGAGGCCTTGCCAACAGTGACAAGGTATCTAGAAGTAGAGCGGGCGTTGTCCTTCCAATTGCCAGCCTAATCGGAGTCGGAATAGATTTTAATGTTGAGCTCCTTGTCATCAGTTCCAAACTTAATTAGAACACCGTCGTCCTTAGTGGCTGAGAGGTATCTGTTAACCCTCTTACCAGCGTCGAGGTGAGCTGAGGATAGATTGACTAGGAAGCGAGAGAGAACACTTATAGAATAGGCAATGTCGACACGAGTTTAAACAGTGGCGTACATTTGATGGCCGATGAGTTGTTGATAAAGAGATTTAATGGCAGAATTGCAATCAAGTAGGTTGGGGACAAGGCCGTGCAAGTGCTCTATAGGGGTTTTAGTACCTCTTACTTCTTCCATGTGGAAGGTTTTAAGGATCTTGTTAATGTAGGAGGCTTAAGTGAGCTTGATTGAGCGAGCAGCTCTGTCACGGGTGACCTTGATGCTAAGAAAGTAGTTGAGCTCTCCAAGATCCTTGATGGTGAAGATCTTTACTAAATCGGCCTTGATCTTGTCGACAATCTTGAGAGAGGGAGAAATAATGACGAGATCGTCAATATAGACGAGAATGATCTCACCCTAACCGTTAATGAAAACGCATTAATCGGCGGCAATAGGTGAGAATCCGAGCTTCTTAAGAGCAGCGGCGAGAGTGTCATACCAGTATCTAGGTGACTGCTTAAGGCCGTAGAGAGTGCGAAGAAGTTTAACGGTGTCGGAGCCAACTTTATGCTCAAAACCATGAGGGGCTTCCATGAAGAGTTCTTCGTCAAGATAACTATTAAGGAAAGCAGTGACTATATCGATTTAGTAACACTCGAGATTATAGAGAGCAACAAGAGCCATAATGAGCTTGAAGGTAGAGAAGCGGATGACAGAGGCAAAGGTTTTAAAATAGTCGATGCCTTCCTTTTACAGAAATCCTTTGACTACCTAACAAGCCTTAAAGCGAGCGATGGCACCGTTGGCATCACGTTTAGTCTTGAATACCCAGCGACCTTGCAATGGTTTGCGGCTAGAGGGGAGAGAGTTGCGATTAATTTTACGGAAGACGCTAGCTTTCACGAGTGCTTAGAATTCTTCGTGCATAGCAGCTAACCACTCTTTCCAGTGAGGTGACTTGCGCGCCTAATCGAGAGTTTGGGGATCAGTGTCAGCAGTCTTAGAGATAATAGAAGAGGCAAGGAAAGCTTGAGTAAAGATTAATGAACCGAAGTTGATGTCAGAGATTTTAGCATCTTTAGTAAAATTACCAGCGACGAAGCCGTATCTCTTAACGGGAGACCTACTACGACTACCACGACGGCGGCGGGTGACATTAACATTATTGTAAAAGTTAAGAACGCGATCGAGAGGCAGAATAATGTCGTCAGTAGATTCGAGATAAGGGATGTTCTTTAAGCCAGTCTAGGGACCTGGTGAAGCAGAAGGTAAGACGGTGCTTTAGTAACCACCGCGAAGCTAACCTCCGAGTTAAGGACCTCTATCGATGATTCCGTCGCCGAGCTCGTCATCTTCAGGGTTAATAAGTTCTAGTGAAGGTGCCCTGAAGGAAGGTGAAGAAGAAGATAGGGTGGTGTTGTTACTAGCATCGTTGTCGTTGTTACCATTCTCGGTAAGTTGGTTTTGACGTGCGTTGGTAGCCCTAGAGTTAACAATAGCAAGAGCATCGTCGAGAAGAGAGGAAGTTTCTTCGATATTAAAGAAGAAAGTATCGAGAGGTTCGTCGTCATTATCATCTACTGATTTGAGCTACTTTTCTTTAGTCTAGTCGTCGATGATAGACTCGTCGAAGGTAACATGAGAGGTTTTAACTATACCCCCGCCTTGACGACTGACTGAACCTGGTGGTAGCAAGATAAGATAGAGCGATTTGCCTTCATAGCCGATAAGTTTGCCAATTTGAGCACGTAGAGCCATTTTTTCAGATCTAACGCGATCTTTAGGAGCGATAGTGACATAAGCACGGCAGCCGTAGACTCTGAGGTTTAAGATATCCACGATACCATTGTCACCTTCGTTAAGAAGACTATTGACCATTCTAAGAGGGGTGAGACCTTTGTTGACGGCAGTGGCTGTTCTATTGATGAGATAACAAGCAGCTTGCGAGACAACGTCCTAGAGAGAGGGAGGAACCTTTGCATCTAACAGCATGGTGCGAGTCTTGGTGACGATGATGCCGTTGGTACGTTTAGCAGCACCGTTCATCTCAGGTGTGCGTGCAGGTGTGACTTCTAGAGTGATAGCGTTGTTGAGGGCATACTCGATTATGTCGGTGTTGAGCACTTCGCCTCCGCCATCGAGCCTGATAGCTCTAGTGGAAATCTTTTAAGTTGATGTTAAGAGAGCCTTTGATAAGGTCTTAATAAGATGAATGAGTTGCTTGTCGAGACCTTTCTTTGAGTCTGAAGTTTTGACGTGGCGAACTCTTAATGAATCTTTAGTAACAGGTTGCATGTAGCGAGCACCGAAGTAAGATGTAGGCTTAATAGGTCCTATAGTATCGACGTGAAGCTTAGAGTAAGGTTTGTTCTCTCGCTCCATTGGCTTGCGTGATGGGTGACGATGAGCCTTTAAGAGAGAGCAAGACTTGCACGGGCAGTCTTCAATGTGCTCTTTAATTTCTTCAATAGTGAGCTTTTCCATACCAGTAGTTGCTTTCTTTTGAGCGTCGAGGTTGTGATAAGACATGTGGCTAAGACGTTAGTGCTAAATCGAAGCTTGGGCAGGAAGAGTAACAGCTTGCTTGTCCTTAAACTGCTCAGGAATGGTGATGGCAGTAAAGGCAATAGTAACAGTAGAAGGTTTAATAGAGCGACTCCAGTTAACCAGCCAGGAAGATTCGGTGATTTTGAGATTAGCGATAACTTTGTCGTTGAATGTAAGTACGTGTGATTTAGTACTAAAGTGAACCTTGTTTGCCGCGAGTTTTTTGAGCGACATGAGGTTAGTGAAGAGGCTTAGAACATAGAGACAGTTCTTGAGGACGATCTCTGTTTTGTTACTAGCTGAGTTAAGGAGGTCGAAGCGTGCATTTCCGATGCTAATAGCTGGGATTAGACTACCGGCAGTTGTAATCATGTAGTCGTTGAGAGTATTGAATTCTCCGTCGACAAACAAGCTTCTGTCGTTAGTCATGTGATCGGAAGCTCCAGAGTCGAGGACCCAATCAGCCTAAATTAACTTTGTTAAGATCGCTCGTAAGGCTGAAGGAGGGGATAACTCGAACTTTTCGACGTTAGGACTCAGGTTGAGAGCGACAGCACCAATGGTAGCAGCGTTAACTTTCTCTTCCTTCTTTTTATCCTTGTCTCTCTTATTCTTATTTCCTTTATCTCCTTTGTCGGCGTAGCCGTCAGGTGCCTTGTCGGGGTGTTGCTTCCAGCAGTTCGAGTTGGTGTGCTTCTTGGTGTAGTTGGTGTGAATGTGACAGAGGTCCTTTAGTCCTTTTCTAACTCTACCCGATGTATCCTTGCTCTTATCATTGTTGTCGTGGGCGGCATTAGCGACTTTATCGTGTCTAGTACCGGCGCTAGCGCCGTGATAATATTTGTGATTTTTAATGACTTGCCATTCTTCGATAGCGTTAGAGACGAGAGTCTCGAGAGTGATAGCAACGCCGAGGAGAGGTACAGCAGCACGGTCTCGAATCGCTTGACGTTTAGCCAGAGAGAAGGGTGCATAGGCTGACATGTCAATACTAGAGAGGAAATTAATCATGGCAAGATTAGGTGAGATGACTTCACTAAGAGTGCCCATTTTACGGATAAGATCTTCGTAAGTCCTGGCGTAAGTCTCTATGTTCCCGTTATACTTTAAAAGCTTGCAGGTTTAGAGCTTGTCTTGGACATCGAAGATTGAGGTAACACCTTGAGGTTCAAAGCGTTTAAGATAAGTCCACATCGCTGCTGAGTTGGGCAGTGACGTGAGAGATTACTGAAGAGATAAGCTGTAAGAAAGAATGATGAGCTTAGCGGCCTTAGCATCGCGTTGTTCCTAAGTCACGTAGGCTGGGTTTTCAATCAACGGAGCTTGAGGTTAGACAGTAAGGGCACCACCTACGGTTTGTCCTGGAGGTACGATAGGACTAATCTAATCAGGATCTACAATCAGGACAGCTGGAGCGGGGACGGTACCGTTCATAACTATCTAGATAGCTTTTGATTTAGCCATGACTTAGACGACTCCAGACTAGGTAGGATAGTTAGAAGTGCCTTTCAGAGTGTCGATTTTAGCTGACCATCCTGACGAAGAGGTTATAGTCTCTATTATTAAGGCTGTAGATGGTAAGCTGAAGAGAGTCGACTTGTATTTAATAAAGAGACTCTTTTATTATGAAAAAGAGTGAAAGATGAAGCTTTGTCGCGTCGTTCACAATGTTTATTTTATGCGACGAGAGCAACTAAGCAGTGGTTGAGGTGTATCTTAACGACGAGAAGTCGTATTAATACAAGAGTAGGTGCGGCACGCTCGTCTTAAGGCGCTTATCCAGAAACTATCAGCTGAGTTCATATCAGACAGAGAGTGCAGAAGATATTGATGTTTGTGACTTTTAATGGTCGAACAAACGGAAGAATTGGGTGACCAGAACAACAAATGGTCAGAAATCAAGATGTGATAGCGTAAAAGAAACCCTAGGCGATAACCGGGCTCATAACCTATCAAAATATCACAAAATGATAATAGAATGTGCAAAAGTAGCAGTTTTGCTTGTGCATGTAGAAGATTATTGTTGTTATTGTAACTATCTACAGTGATGAGAGAACTCATATGGAGTTCTATCACTAATCATAAAGGGTTCAACGTCGAAGCACGTGCAATAGACTGCACCATTATACTTCAATAACTAATGCACAACACGAGCTTAATGAATTAAGGGAGGATTTAGAGCCTAGCACTATCATCTTCTCTAATAAGTCTAAGAGTAACGCTGCTGCTTTCTTCCGCGATTTATATAAGGTTAGGACGATTAGGGCTTGTGCTTCGTGTCACACTAGTAAGAAGGGGTGTAAAGAGGTAAGTTTTCTTGTCCTTATTCCCTTCTTCCGTTAATCTTATTTTACTAACATTACGGTCCCTAATAGGTCTAGCCACGCTTCCGTCGCGCTACGAACGTAGTCCTTGCTTTCCGTAACATGGCTATATCTATTCTAGTGAAGATTGAGAAGAAGCAGCTAAAGGATACTGCCCCTTCTAGCACGGTAATCTCTCGCTTCTCTAAGATCTACACTAATGCCATGTCCAAGGCAGATGATGAGGTCTTTATAGGTCTTATTACTAGGATGGTAAAGTATAGTGCGCGCCTTAATAAGATGCTTGACGTTAACGCTTAAGCAATGGCTAACGATAAGGATATGTTAGGTAATACTAGCTTGCTAGCTCAGCAGCAGGCTCGCGTTACGCCAATGTCTCTGAATGTGCAGATGTTTGTAGCTGGGTTAGGTGCTTTTAAACTAATTGCTCCTAATGTTATTGTGGACAAGAGGGCAGAGGCTTAGGCTTGTCAGAACGCTTTTAGGAGGAAGTATACGTCCATCTTTTAGGACGGTCTTCCGAAGGAGATTGAAGAGGAGGAATAAGGTGTTTTTAGGTTAGTTTCTACTTTAGTAGTCGTCCACGCCTTTTTCTTAGTAGATTTACAGATTCAGTAGCTTCTTCTATAGATATTAAAGCTTTTCTCCTCTTCTTATTACTCTACTCGTCCTAGAACTCCTTTAGTATGTCCTCACACCTATCTAGCTTACTTAGTGGTTCCTGTGTGTTCTCGTCATTAGGATAACCCATCTACTTATATTCGTAAAGTTTTGTTTTGTCGTTGTAGTTAATAATTGCCTTAATTTCATAACGGTCGTCTTCTAGTTCTAAGCTACTCTCACGGATCTCTTCAGCATCGCTAGGGGTCCGTATATAGTACGGTTCTAGCATTGACACGTGGAATACTAGGTGGAGCCGTTGCATATTTAGAGGCAACTTCAATTTGTACGCGTGAGAGGACAACTTCTTAATTATCTAGAAAGGTCCTAAATAGCGCGCCGTGAGCTTCTTATAAGGGCGCTTAACCTTGATATTTTTAGCGTTGAGTAGTACGTACGACTTTTCCTTAAACTGTAGGTCTTTGTGATGTCTGTTATAATATTTTGCCTACGTCTCGAAAGCGAGCTTAATTCGCTTCTTAAGGGTTGCTCTAACGGTCCGTAAGCGCTCTACTCGAGCAGCCGCGTCAAAGGCTTTCTGTTTTGATAAGATTAATTGTTAGTGTACTTCTACATCCCCCTCTTTTTAGGGTTCGTCTCGAACTCTATCTAGGATATTAGAAGGAAGGCTAAAAGTAGCCTTAATCAGTGACATCTTTGTGGTTGAATTCATGTGCGCGTTGTACGTAAAGCGCGTATCTAGTAAGAGTAAAGGCCAATCATCTTGGTTATAAGAATAATATATGCATATAAACGCCTCGATCTCCTGATTCTGCCTTTCTGTTTGCCTATCCGTTTATGCATAAAATGCGGTTAACATCTTCTTATTAATTGCTATATATCTATAGAATATAGACCACCAGCTTCCTGTCATTCTAGGATCCATATTAGATACTACTAACTTGGGAATACTATATCGGGAGAATATCTTCTACCACACTAGCTCTCCGAGCTCTTAGCTACCGATCGTTATTGATACGGGAAGATACTCGACAAACTTAGTAAGTCTGTCTACCATTACGAGTAATCCATCGCAAACTGTTAGAACTTAATAGGGAGGTATATTAAGTGCTAAGGGTATAGGGAAGTATCTAATAAGATAAGGTAGGGTTGAAGCCAAAGGACTTATAGTAGTAACTAATAAGTAAAGGATTGAATTGACTTGTAGAAAGAAAGAAACTAACTAAGAGATAGACTGGGTTTATATACATAAGGTGGCAATCTAGAATAACTAGAAGATTCTATAGATTTGTAATGTAGAATGTTCTAGTATTCCTAGCTTAGTAATGTTGGATTTCTAAGCCAGTTATTAATAGAAGAGTCTAGATAGTTCTAGAAGGTAATAGAACCTTGTAGAATCTACTAGAATCTTCTAGTTCTTTCTTTTCTTACTGATAGAAGGACTTAGTAATCCTTACTATTAATAGCTCTAGTACTTCTAGAACATGATAGAATGTTCTAGATTACTAGTAATTCTAACACACCCCCTTAAGAGTTACTAAGTACTTTAACGTCTTAAAGTAGCTTGTTAGTTAGTTATAGTATACTATAGATATAGTATAGATGTTTTTTCTCTTCTTAAAGTTAGAAGGTAATAGTTCTCTTTTTAGATAGAGAATAATCGCTCTACTTTTTAGATAGTAGGTATCTCTCTCTTTATAGATAGAGGATAATCGCTCTACTTTTTAGATAGTAGGTATCTCTCTATATCTCTTATAGACATAGGCCTTAGATCTTTTAACATAGTACTTTTTCTCTCTTCTCTGATAAGAAGGTAATAGTTCTCTTTTTAGATAGAGATATCTCTCTATTTTCCTCTTTTATAGATTTTTAGCTTAGAAGTAAACTATCTCTTTCTAGTTTAGAGATCAACTACTTCTTTATAGCTTAGAAGTCAACTACTTCTTTTTAGTGTAGAAGTCAACTACTTCTTTATAGCTTAGAAGTCAACTACTTCTTTTTAGTTTAGAAGTCAACTATCTCTTTATAGCTTAGAGATCAACTTTTCCTTTTATAGTCTTATAAAGTAATTTTCTCCTCTATAGTGGTAGTTGTCGTAATAGGTAGAGGGTTTAGTATAAAGCTTCCTGGATTCTTTTCGACTAAGATGGCGCGCATTCTTAGGCTCTATAATTCATAATTAGATTGGCCTAGTAGTTTAGGTATAAGAACCTTATTTCCTTCTATTCTAAAGAGTCTTTCCTTAGGTATATCCTTGGTAGGTCCTTAGAGAGTGTAGTATCGAGTGAGTACTAAGTGTTGTAAAGAGTCCTAGAGTGGGTAGAGTCCTCTACATCTGCAACTTCAGGGTCCTGAAAATTTAGGAGAGACCTCCGGCTCAGTACCTACTCCACCTCATTCAGTTAAAACACTGCTAATCAGCGCCCGAAGGACGCCTAAATAGCCCCTAACTAGTAGCATTTCAGGTCCTAGTCTTAGCTAGAACTTGTTCTGCGCATGCTCTATATGAAGAAAAGCGCTATACGTCCGCAGAAGTTTCTTTATGCCCACGTACTATGCATTAAGCGACGTCTACTAGCAGGCTTAGTCATTCGCCTCTCCCCCGCGCAATAACGGTCAACATAATCATACTAAATTCAGGATGTTCTTTAGATGAATTCAGGTTCATTTAGTTTATACGTTGAGGCTTAGTCATCAATTTTCTTTCAACTTCCTTGGCACTAAAGGACTTCGACAACAAAAATTATATCGAGTCATTTACACCACTAACACGCCTTGTATATTATATCCCGCACCCCTTCCTATCGTTGATTATGCCGCGCGGCAGGTTCATATACAGGTTTTATACTAAAACGTTCAAGAATTCACATGGTATTCGCCGCCACTAATCTAGTAACATAACTTATATACAGCGGATGTTGCAGTATGCAGCCTCTATAGAACCGACGTTGCACCCTCCTCCTTTAGCTTTAAGCCTTGCGGTCCCTTCGTCGTCTAACGATGATGTTATTCCCTATACGTCCCGGATAGTACATGTTATACCTTCTCTATTAACGCCTATTAACCGGTATTCGTCTTCTCCTCTACACATTAACCCTATCCCTATTTCTATTAAAATGTCTCCCGAGCATAACCAGTCACGTAACGATGTAGACGACGACGACTAAGACCTACTATATACTCCACTTTCTAGCGACACAGGCGATTTATTAGGGCAATCAGATAACGACGTTGTAGGTGACGACAATCTAGTAGATAATAGTTCAGAAGACGACATTCTAGCAGGCGACATTTTAGGAGGTGACATTATAGCAGGCGATAATCTAGAAGACGTCGTCTTCTCTACTCCCCGTGAGCCTAGCGCGAGCGCGTCTACTCATGGCATAGTAAGAGGGACTAATATGTCCGTGGCTAGGACCATCTAGTTTTACTAGGAGTATAAACATAGGTTTCGCGCCGGCACTACACGCATGTATTAGTATGTATACTTCATACTCTAAAACGTACATAATTACTAAGCTTGTATTTTAGCCATCTCCCTCCATTACGTGAAACACTCGGTAACTACAGAACTACCGAGGATTACGACATTGCTCGGTATATATATAAGTTTCGCAACACGAGCCAGGCGAATGATAGCGTTATTACATTAGTAAAGAGGCTCTCTCCTAATGTTACTTTACGCGACGATAAGCATCTACGCTAAATCTAAGATAGTCTCATTAAAGGTCTACTTAGCGAGCCCTGGCTTTCTACTGAATTTCAAATAGCTTCCGGAGGAAGTGCAAGATTTAAAGTCTATTACCGGAACGTCTTAAGTGTTATTAAATTCCTCCTCTCACACCGCCTATTTAAGGACAATCTTTACTATACTCCTATAAAAGACGAATCGGTCGACAAGTTAAGGGTATATACGGAGATGCATAATTGCAATTAGTGGTAGAAAAAGCAGACCGAACTATAGAGAGATGATACTACGATTATACCCATTATTATTAATACCGATAAAACCGCTCTTACTCGACATACTAGCGATAAGTCTGCCTAGCCGGTCTACCTTACTATCGGTAATCTCGACGGCGAAACGCGTTGAAGTTATAAACGGCCTAGTAACATCCTTATCGGGTTACTCCCTATTAGTGCGTCTACAGATCATTAGGTCAACTTTGGCGTAGAGCTGTACTATAAGTTAATAGGTATAATATTTAAATATGAGTTTATAGCGTTTGACTCGACCTATCACTTAGTAATATGTTTGTCTAGCTATACAGTCGTTGCCGGACGGTATTCCTATAGTCTACGCCGACGGTAGTGTACGCTAGTACTTCCCTATCTTTACGGGGATACAAGTGGATTATCCGGAGTAATGTCTCATTACTAGTGTAAAGTAAAATCAGCACTGCCTAATTTATACCGTGCCACCTAGTCTTCGCGAAAAGCTTAAATAGCGCCATGTTAATCGCACTCATGCCGCTACACAAGCCCAGATTTAGAAGCAGCGTACAGAACGCATCCGTCCTACTGCCGACGAATGGGTTCATAACGTAGATAACTTCTTTTAGAAGCATTAACTCGTTAACTGCCATGAGATCTTTATGACTAATATCTTACACCAGCTCTTTAAAGGTCTAGTAATGCATGTTAAATCGTGGACTGCAATGCTACTTGACGGCGAAATACGTGCTGCTGGTTTAGCTAGCTAATACCGCACTATCAGCAAGCGGCGCACAGAGAAGGTGGTACATTTAGATATCCTTACTAATATCGACACCCGCTTCGCATAAATGCCACTATATACAGGACTTAGACGCTTCCCACGTTTCTTAAAGCTAAAGCAGTGGACAGGAAAAGACTAGAAGAACATGTTAAAGGTAATAGTACCGGTATATGCTCCACTGCTAATAAAATACGGCCTGAAGGACGCGCTATAGTGTATCCGGGCCGTTGTTGATTTCTGTATATTAGCCTAATATTACACGCATGACGACGATACTCTTAGATATATAGATACTACTATAATTCGGATTAGCCACTTCATTAATACGTATCGCAAGGTAAGGGGAAAAGACCACGAAGATGGTGATTTCAATTTCCTAAAATATCACTCGTTAGTGCATGTCGTCCCCTCGATCCGTCTGTTCGGCCCCGCGACTTCTACGAGTACTGAATCGCCTAAACACTTGCATATCGAATCGGTAAAAGAGCTATACAGGAGGACAAATTATAAGAACTACGAAGTCTAGATCCTTACTTACGCCCGACGGTCCCTTCAGCAGTTATATCTTAAGGACATCAATGCTTATGTCTCGGCCTAGGAGGAGCCCGCTACCATGTAGAATAATTAAGCATTTATAAATTGTCCTATAGGCGAGTGTGTAGTATAGACTACGGTAGGAGTGCTACCGGACGAGCGGAGCAGTCGAACTAGTGTAAACTACGGCTTGTTAACAAAGTATTAGCGTATAGTAGCCGCCCTATAATAGGCCCTCTAGATCCTAGAAATGATAGATGCTATTGCAGTCTTCGTTCGAGAGATACGTAAGAAGGCCATAGGTATACACTAGCTGACAGAAGACATGGAGGCGCTAGAGCCCGACCCTTATTAGGTAGACGACCTCCTCGTTGCAGCATATAGTAGTATACGGTGTTAGCGCCGGAATGGAAAGACTCCTAGTAATATCGACAAGGTTACCGAGGACTATATAAGGTGTGCCGCTAATTAGTAGTATACAGGTATCTAGCGGCGTGACTGTGTCTTTATTCGTAAGCACGACGAGCCTATGACCCGCCGGGGCGACGCAGCACTAGAGGCTTAAGGTTTACTCGCGGCTCGCGTGCTACTTGTCTTTAAAATTCGAGACCCGGCACTGTCTGTGTACTCCCGTCGCCCGATCTATTATTAAGGCGTACTAGTGAAGTCGTTTTATATACCACGAAGTGGCGTATAGCGGGTAAACAAGATGCACGGAATGTCTGAAGTGCGTGAATAGCCATCGACTACTAGCCACAGAGCTACAAAACTCCAAAGTGTACGAGTGTACGAGCTGGCCCACGTTGTGAAAGCTATACACATTATCCCTGTAGACTTGCCTAAGAGTAGTAAGAATCCCGCTCGGTACTTTGTTAATAACTAGGTTGATTAGGAGTCATACAATACGATCTACGACGCTGATTTTCTCACGGTTAATTGAGTAGAGGTAGAAGCATCACAGCGCAGGTTTAGCTCTAGATAGTATGTTTCGCATCCTCTTAACTGGGTAATTGCTAATATAGTACATTAGGAAAATCCCGTTAACAGACATATGTAGCTCCCGGTTATAGACTTCACTATATATTACGATGGTTATAAACTCTTCGTTACCGCCTCTATTAATTTGAGATTATTACTCCTTATTAACATTTATTACATAGATCTCTATACCAGCTCTCATTCTCCTATAAGGTCCTCTTCATTGTTTTTCCTTATCTATTATCCCCTAATTCACCCGTAGCTATTTCTAGCCTTCAGTCGAAGACTTTCTACTAGAAGAACTAATTCGCTCTTTAACTAAAGTTCAGGTCGCCGGCCTTAGTTTAAATTGAAAAATCTCACTTTAAAGCAAATCCTGTTCATTTAACCAAAACATAGTACATTTCATTTAGACTGTAAGATCTAAGTGAGAGGGCTTCACGTATTTTACTAACAGCTTCTACTGAACTTAAAGGAGTGTTTAACTGAATCTAGTTCACTTTAATAACCATAGGTCTAATTAGGAAATAATAGCCGACTAGTTTCTTATTATTATTCCTCACTTTATTTCTTTCTTTTATTTACGCCCTTCTATTAACGTCCTTCTTCTAAAGCTACACTGCGCCGTCTCCCCTGCTGCTCACCGTAGGAGTAGTGTTAGTTATACAGTTAACCCTCACCCACCCTCAAGACTAGGTACTCATCACTCGATCAAACGCACAAAAGATCAAACAAGCAAACGAATGCCAGGTTATTATATCTAAAAAAAGAAAGCATGGTAAGGAAACAGAGAAAC
>Ga0115853_100399_pt1 | contig 13674 bp, 5 predicted proteins | sample InSIn5gowninarea_FD_83867 | JGI IMG/M metagenome (GOLD analysis project Ga0115853, IMG submission 83867)
ATGCTGTTTTTGATGACATGCAACATGGACGATGAAATACAAGGGAACCCCACTTCACTTGCCTAAGATGATGAGGGCCAATGCGGTCGAGCTGAAAGAACATATCCAGAGTCAGATCCAGAACTATGAAGAGCTCCCGCAACTCATCACTAGCATACATGCTTCCCATGCATGAGTATTCAAGAGTATGGATGCGCACACATTTGATGACATCTATTGGGACTCTCACCCAAGAGAAGACAAAGGCACAGGTCTGACTAGAGCTTAACTCATACTTCAAGGAATTATTGCACATTACCACCAGCCTAGACTTGCTCATCAACGCAGACATCATGCACAAGTATGTTGTTGGTTCGTCCACATTGAAGACAATGATGTGCATGCTTTCAGACAAGTTGGACAGAGGAGCCCAAGCAGTGTACCTGGATGCTATGAAGGCAAGAGTCGGGTTTCAAACAGATGTCACTGTGGAGCACACAGACACCATCAAGGACTACCGATCTTGGCATCAGTATGTTACTGTCGATCAACATGACGATGTTGATGAGTTGGACTTCCATGGTTGTCTAATTTAGAGTGATGTCTAGGATGGCTTGCTCAAGCCATTTTGATTCATATGGGTACATGTGCATTGTAATGTAATGTCTTGTCAAGTGTAGGTCAAGTCTCAATAGTTGGATGTAATAGTCATAGAGTAGATGAAGAGTCATGAGGGTAGTTGAACTGTCACAAAGGGGAATTTCAAGGGTCACTCCACCCTTTACTATAAATAGTCCCTCATAACTCATTGTAGAGGCTTTTGGTCAGCCAAGCTTCTGATAAGACTACCTTGGAGAGAGCTTGGACAATATTGTAATGAGCCTTGGCTTCTCCACTGCGTAGAGCTAGTACATCTCTTTAGAGGAGCAGGAAGTTGTGGCTGCAACATTCCACTATTGGAACTAGTGGTTGGACATGGATGTATTGTATGACTGGAACTTACACTTCTTAATATAACAAGAGCTAGCACGTTTCATGCATATGCTGTATTCTGTTCTATGCTATCTAGTTTACTCTAAATGATATATGTATTGGTTTACTTTCACATGCATGTATAGATTATTTTATATAAGTATGTATGCATCTTTCTTAAATGTGTTGTTGGTTTAATCATCACTTTGGGTTGCTTTCTAACTTGCCTTCCATGTTGTGATGTATCTTTGCTTGTTTGTTCCCTTCTAAGTTGAGTGCTATCACAGGTTTCCAAGGGGCACACACATCTCAAACCCCATGTGTTAGAACCTCTCATGCACATTCCTTGACTCACTGCAGCTGTCACACCCTTGCTACCAACAAAGTTATCTTACTTACATCTGTGTGAAATCACAGTCAAGGCATCACTGTACGACCCATTGCTAGGAATCCTACACCAAATGGTCTAAGGTCTAATTGGGACTTCTTACTGGGGAGATCCCTTGACATGTTGGCGGGTCCAACGCCGTCAACAGATTCTTTGAAAATACCCTGACATATAGCTTGATACGAAGATACCTACACATGTAAGAAATGCCTTCAAGTCAAAATGTCTAGGATTCCACATAACTATTAAACCACCAGATAAACCTCTAGAATTTGTAGCACAAATGTTCTAGCACGCACAAACTCTTAACATAAAACACCAAGATTTATCATATCCCGCCCTTGTAGCAAAATCATGGATGGCTGATACATACAAAGAATACCCTAAAGTGAGATGATTTTGGGTTCAATTCCTAGACCCCTTATATTTAGAGAGATAATAATCACGGGGGCATGAAAATGATGGGTTTATCCCCTCTAAGCACTCAAGTGCCATTAAAATCAAAACTCTTTACATTCCCAACTACAAAGGCCTCATTAATGGTAACGTATCTATAAAAAACATGAGCATAATCATAAATATTTTTTCCCAACCTTACAAAAAAGTAACCTTGTGAATATTAGCACTATAAATATGGTACAAACTTTTTTATCAAGAGTTGTTTAAAGTGAAGTAACAACCAATGAACTAATCTAGATTGAATGGAAAATAAAAGAATAAAATACAAAGTGACTTGAGTACATAGGGTTGGGCCCTAACGCTAGGGAGATCAGGCGCCTATGAATAAAAATCAAATTGAAAATAACATGGATTTCATTAACTGGAAATAGTGTTCAACATCAATAGTAAAAATGCACAATACAAAGGACATTCTCTTATCTTCCAAACTCTAATCTCCTATTCGAATCTTTTGTGGGCTACTAGGCCCTCTTTTTAATATAAAAGTTCTTGAGGGGTGGCCTCCTTAAAGAGGGGGATTCTTTCCCTCCAATTCCATAAAATTGTGGATCTAGTTCCTTGATTGATTTCAAATGTCGAGGATAGATCCTATGTAAGCTAGCGAAGCTTAAGATCCTCTTTTGGTGGGGAACGCATCCCCAATTTTTGCATTCAATGGAGCTCCAAAATATGTTCAATAACTTCACAATATTCCATTCATTTATTGGTAGGGAATAAATCCTTATATTCTCTAATTCAAAATTTACTCAAAATTCTCTCAAAATTCAGCGAAAGGAAATAATATTAGGCACATAATAAGCAAAGGGAATTTGAATTCCTAGGGACCCATTAATACTATGCATTAACTCTATAATGCACAAGTAAAGGTGTTAAATAAAAGTTTTAGGTGTCTAAGAAATACCAAATGGACCTTATAAAATGTCCAATTTTGGACAACGAGGAAAAATGAGATGTATGGACTTTGTCTTAGCCATGTTGGAGCATCTTAGTGCAGGAGGTGGAAATTCGATATTGACTACCCTTGACTAGGTGCTTGCTTCCCTGATAAACTTTTTGTTGCTTGAGAAAGTTGGGAAGACCTTGCGTATATCAGAGAGAGATACATGGAGCAAAGAATCTTTTTCCTTTTCCTTTTTCATTTTTTCTCTTTTTTTCTAGGCCTACTAGTTTCCTCAATGAGGTTTTCAACTACAAAGCTTTCCTAGGTGTCTCAAAGGATGTTTTCACCTAGGATATTTTTCCCTTTTTTTTCTCTTTTTGTTTTCTTTCCAACCCACTAACCGCCTCATGGAGGTTTCCAATCAGTGAACCAATATTAGGTCCCTTAAAGGAGGTTCTCACATGAGATTTTATTTTATTTTTTCTTTGATTTTCCTCTTTAAATTCCTTTTTTTTCTTGTATTCCTCTATCCTACTCTACTTGGAAAAAATAAAATATCTTTCAAATATAGGAATACTTCCAATGGAGCCATGTGCATAGAAAGATGATAGATAAAATCATGTGTAGGATCGAAACATGTGCTTTGACATGTACCTGAATATGAGAGACCAACTGCATTGACTTTGATAATGCCAAATATTGTTGAAGAGAGTGGTGCTCCTGGTCAGTGATTGTTAAGAACCAAAGTTCAATATAGCTGTGACGCCCTTGGTTCACTTGATCATATGGATTATTTTGTATGCCTTCTTCTTCCATGCCATTCAAATATTATACTATTTTTTTATTAGTCCCTTGAACAGATAAAGCACCTAATGATAAGCATTATATAAATTCTTAAATCTCAGGCTCCAATGGTTTCCCTCCATCAAATGTGATCCATGATTCTTTAGTCTCCTCTAGATCTTCTTCTTTTGGATGTTGTTCTTCAATAGGAGCAAGAGAATATATTCTTTGTAATACTCTTCTCGATCCAAGATGAATATCACTTAGATTAATAGGATTTGTTTGGAGATTTTGTATCTCAACATTGTAAGTGAGTTGAGTTAATTTATTGCTTGTTCTTGGAAATATTGTGCAGGTATTTGAGTGGGAATGGGTCTTTGAAATGGTTGTGCTGGAGGTGGATGGGATGGATAATATTGAGTTTGGTATGGAGGATATTGAGGATATTGAGGGAAATATGGATCTCCCCATTGAGGAGGCTAGTGTGAACATGGGAATTGAGGATATTGAGGGAAATATGGATCACCCTACTGAGGGCAGTGGTATGGATGTAAAGGATGAATGGAAGGTTGGGGAGGATAAGACCATGAATATTGAGGAAAATATGGATCACCCCATTGAGGAGGTTGGTGTTGATATGGATGAAAAGAGGGAATGACATAAGACCTCTGATATGATTGAAAATGTTGGGGGGGGGATAAGACCCTTGTTGATACCAGTTGAAAGAGTAGAGCTTCTACATGCTTCCTTCTAACTTTGCCACCTTTTCTTCTTATACCCGCACATGATCAAGTGCAGGGGTTTGTGGTGTTGAAGCATTTTTTTTTATAATTTTTTTGAATGAGAATGCTATTGCAATGTAATAAAAGAAGCGAAATGATTTTTTTTTGTTTTTTCAAAAAAGAAAGAGGGAATCATTCCAAGAACAGGAGAGTGATTTCTTTGAGACCTGCCCCAACAACGATGCCAAACATGATGGGCCTCAGTATTGCAATAAGAATGTTGCAACTCTTGAGGCTATTGACTTAAATTATCAACCCAGGGTTCGTGCAAAGTTCAAAGGGGACGACACTGTATGTGAAACAGACACCTTCCTCTTCCCAGTTTGACTCCCTTTGATGCAAGTGAAACAAGGGAATGAAACAAATTCAAATGAGCAAAGATCTAGGTAAGTCGCCAATAACAATAAGCACGCTTATTCTAGTTTTGTTGGAAAGGAAAGGAAATGTATTCTCTTTGAGAAAATGTAAAGCATAATGAGAACTAAGAAAATCTAATCTATATTGCGAGAAATGAAATGACATTAAAGGAAATCTATTCTATTTCGTAGGAAAGGAAAAGTCCCATATTACTCTTGCAAGAAGGAAATCACACTTTGCATAAAGTAAATTGTGGAAAGGAAATATAGACTAATATCATAAACAAAAATTCAAGAAGAAAGTGATTTAAGAGATAAATGGAGACCTAAATAAGCTTCAGTTCAACCAAGGTAGTCTCATAGCATTTATAGGTTATAAATCTACTTCTACCATGAATTTGGAGTGATTATGGGCAAGGAAGATCTCGAAAACAAATGGTTATAGGATTGCTACAAGATGTGTGTTGCTCGAGTTAACTTGCCAAATTCCCAAGAAAAACAAATGAAAATGAGATGGGGTAATTTTTTTTATTAAGTAGGATGTCCTATGACTCCAATTATGGTGGAATCATTCAAATATGACCTTGTTAAGATGTGCTAAAAAATAGTAGAAAAATACTACTCTAAAAACCAGAAATTCTAGAACTAGTGAGCTAGTTAACTTACCAAATGCCTAACATGATCAAGTGAAAATGCTATGGGGTGCCATTTTTTATTAAATAGAATGTTTTTAGGACTCAATACAAGTGGAATCAACTCAAAAGAGCCTCATTAACACGTGCTAAAAAATAACATAAAATTGATATTGTTTTAGTACAAGATTGTTGGGAAAGACTACCTATCTACTTTCTTAACCAAAGAGAAGTTCCTAATAGGTATATGAATCCATTATATTAATTTTTATGGTCTTATGATCATTATGGAGTTCTTAGGGGTGGTTAGGAGTGTTTTTGGGAAAATCAAAATGCATTTGGAGGCTTTCTTCATAGTGCTATGGGATCAAGACAAAGTACTACAAGATCGGTTGTAAGTGCTACAGATAAGGCTGAGAGCTATTTGAGCATTGCGGAAGGTGGAAATAATATTGTTGGAGCTTGGGGTAGGTCAACAAGGGATGAAAGAGCCTACTTCAATCCTTAGAGGGGTTAGCGAGTCTATCTCATAACAAAAAATATAATATTTCCTCTTCTTGTAGGAAAAAATGTAATTGTAGACAGATTGTAGAAAATCAGAGTGGTGTTGAGAGGGTGGAATCCTAGGAACCTTAATCATTCAAAATATTTATTAAAAAATTGATAATTATATATACTAGATATGCATAAATGTGCTAACTGTTATACAATATTTTGTCACACTCCCTGTCTCATATCCTGACCCGTTGCAAAATGACAAAAGTTGTAAAAATGTATTCATCATGAAAAACATGCTCAAAACATCCCTGAAGAGATGGATAACTAATTTCTTGAAGCAATTATGGAAAATCTTGTGAAAATACCTAATTTGAAAGCCTAGTGCTAATTTGATGGGCAAAACCCATGCTGGTACCCTTTGGTCTAACTAGTGACTAGCGCTGGTAGCACGACTTTGGATAAGAAAATTTGTGTTGATCCTCTTCAGGCAGTTTCTCCAAAAATAGAGCAGAAGCGTATCTTACTAGAAGCCTTGAGAAGAGAAATTTGGTTATTGTTGAATAAGGATATGGTCGAGTTCTCCCATTTTGAGTCCTTGATCCTACCTTTGGGGATATTCCCCTTAATATGTGGACCTTATTCCCCCTTTTGTGGATACCTAACTCCCTCTCCGTCCATATAAATGCATTCCCTTACACCCTTAAATTGTTGGTCAAACTAGATTGGTCATGTTGTTGCTAAATTGTGCCTAATTGCTGCCAATTTGTCAAGGAGAAAGGAGATCTTGAGAATTCTTGTCTTGGACTTGGAAACCCATACTGAAGGAGACTTCCAACATCAAGGCAGTGGTTGTATACTTCCCCTTTGTGTTTATTATTAATACAATTCATGTTTACTTTCCATAAGTGTGTAATGACTACTCTCTTAATATTATGCTCCTTGATCTATTGTATGGTTTATACAAGAATGCATATGCTATGTTTTTCCTTTGTTGTCTTCGTTTGATCTCCCTTGGAGGTATTCATTCATAATAGAATAGCGAGGATCGAGCTTGGAGGTAAGGAGATTGAGATTGATATCAAAAAGCGACTGCATAGGACTGAGGTAGGTAATCTTTTCTCTCTCATGTCATTTTGATTTAAAATAGGAGAGTTTTGCATGTATTTGTTTCAATTGTTACTAGATCGATTCATTGGACTAGAGGGATCGCTTCTATCAATAAAAGGGATTTCCTAGTTAAAAAATTGGTGACTTCGCTGGGGAGCCTATAACCCTTTTAACCCTCATTTTTCATTTGGCCTTTTTGATTAGTTTTGCCACGTTTCAATGATCCTTGGTTTTGATTTCCTTTGAGTCTGTACTCTGAGTAGTCGATCATTTAGGGTATCAGGTCTAGGGTTTTCCTCAAGATCTACTTGTTTTTTCTAAAATTTCATCGCTTAACGTGTTTTTATCAGTTATAGTCACACTGACAGCGCTAATTTTTCCCAATACATTCACGCTAGAAACCCTGTCTTCCACTGTCTACCTGCGCTGGTCCATTTTATCATCCAACATGGATTTTGTTATGTAAATTAGTGTTGCCAACATGGATTTTTCTATGTAAAGTAGTGCTGATGACCCTATCAGAGCGGGTTTTTCTATGTAAAGTAGTGTTGATCCTTAAAATTGTGAATTTTTAGGGTTTCTTCTTAAAGTCCTAGTGTGTTCTGATCTCTGAGGTCATCCCCCTGTGCTGTCTGCATTGAATTTTCTTTTATTTGTGTTAGTTCCTTTGTGGTGTGAAAAAGTCCCTTCCATTGTTTGAAATGGTGAAAGTAAATTTTGGTTGAGTCTTTGATTCTTTGAGTCAATTAAAATTGTTGTTTGTTGTGTGGATGTTTGGAAGGAATATTGATTTGTTTTTGTTTGAGAATTAATAGTTCTTTTGAGACCATAAATATATTGATTTTGCATTCATTTAGTTTTCCTATCATAATTTACTTTTCGTAAAGTGAAATAGATAACATTACATTGAAAAGTCATTTTTTGAGATTTATCATTAGACATAGCTTATATTGTTTGGTGATTGAAAGCTAAAAGTGCATCAAGTGCATTCTCATTCATTGAAAGAAAAATTGGAATCATTTCATTTTTGGTGGTTGTATTTGGAAAATGAAAGTGAAAGATCTAGTTAGGAAATCTTTTTTTGTTACATTCTTCATTGTCGCATCATTGTTTGAATCTCTTCCCTTACTAGATTAGCTTTCATCAAAATGGAAAGTATCATTTTCTCATGATAGTTGCATCATAGGTGTTTAGGTGACGTCGTTTTGAGCCTTAAAACCGAAACTTAATTGAACATCAGCTTAAAATTTACCTCAATTAACTTAAACAACATTTGTCATTAATGAGAAAAATTTAGAGGTCTAGGCTAGAGACGTGTTTTGGTGTCATTAAATGTAGGAGCTGTCATTATTTTCTAGCGTGGTATCTTGAGGGTGAAATTCTGTTCCACGTACGGAAGTGTATCAGACTATGTTCCGGTACTTTCAGGTATATTGAAGGCGCTCCACGCATGGTAAGTATATGGGAATGCTCTCATCAAACGGTTATGTATTAGATGAAACTACTATGTACTGTAGTCCCACGTACCATCGCATATATTTGGGAGTCCCCAATAGGTTCCCGATGAGCCTCATAAATGGGTAATTATATGGGCTCATTTTACCTCATAACCTAGTCAAATCAACCATTCTCTTAGCTGATTGTATGATTTTCTGATTATATTTATGCTTATGGAGTGAGTTGAGTTAGTTATGATGCCATGTTGTCTAACATGTGTTTAATGCATATTATTGATGAATTTTGAGGTCAAAGTCAAGGATACAGTGGATAAATGGTAGAAATAACTCGATGTGGAAAAAGGAGAGGACTTATAGGAGGGAATACCCCTCATTTATTACTCCTCACTTCGAATTCCCCTTCATTCAGCTCGGAGTACAAGCAGCCAAGTCATGCACTAGAAGGCAGCCAAGCAAGTGGAGGATGACTGATGATTATCTCGAGTTTTGGGAGCCAAGCCTCCCTGATTTTAAGGAAGCTGTTGGTAGCTTCATTCGTATAAGTAGATAGGCCTAGGGCCTCACTAGGGTTGGATTTTTGTTGTATTTTTTCTTATGTAAACTCTGCTCCAACTTCGAGCTTATTATTTTTGAGACAGTTTCATGTAATCTTGTTATTGTTTTGATAATAAAGATGGAATCCTTTTTGAGCTAGCACTGAGTTACCTCAGAGGGCTGAAGCTCTTGGGTTAGGGCCCAATCCAAGCAGCCAAGCTCCTATTTACTTGTATTTTTATGTTTTATTTCAGTTTGTAGATTAGGTTGCTATTAGATGCATTTCTTTTATGGTTAAGAATAGGTTGCTTTTGATGATTCAGTAGGTTGCTTCCATTTGTGCTTTCTATAGCAGGTTAAGTAGTGATAAAAAGAAGATTCAAAAGGCTATAAATAGTTCCTTGGCCTCTCTTCCTCCCTTTGCGACCATGATTTGAGGCAAAGACCCTCTTGCTGCCCCCAAAACACAGATTTTCCTCATTCATAGGACTTCTAGTGTTTGCAGATTTTTAGTGGTTAATAGTCTAGTTTTGCTTTGCTCGAGAACTTCTTCATCATGCTTACTTGTTTATTTAAAATAATCTTCATTCATGCTTTCCTTTCTTGCATCATTTCTTAGCATTTCCTTCTATAGATCATAGTTTAGACTATTTTGATGCAAAACATTGTTTTCCTAGATGCACTTATTTCATTTCTTTCTTGATCTTATTGGTTGACTGTCAGTTGTTTATGCAGAAAATCTCTTCTAGTAGGAGGCCAGCCTATCATCCATCCCATCCTCCATCTGATCCATGCCCTACAGGTCACCCAAGTCTCCCCTCAATTCTGCCTTAGTTTCCTGCATTTTCCATAGAATTTCTTCCTCTCTCCTTGAGCAAATCCAATCATCTTTCTCTCTCTTGATGATTCTTGGTAGACCCTAGGTGCCCTAACACCTCATTCCAACTTTCATCCACCTCTTTCACTCACTCTCACACCCCCAAAATAGTGAAAACTGCTCTCGGCCTCCTCCTGTAGGCCTCTTGTAGAACGTTGTTTTTCCTCCTGTAGATTTCCTATGTCCTCCTTTAGATTTTCCTGTAGGCTTTCTTTTGAAGGTAGAGTGTGGGAAAGCCTCTAGAAGGCCACTTGAGACCTCCTAGGACCCATCCAACAATCCTACATCCTCTCAAGTCTCAAAACCACCCTCCAACGCCACCTATTCGCTTCCACATTCACAAGCAATAAATTACATGCATGTCAAATTCACATAAAAATACATAAAAATCCAAAAAGATGTTTTTTTGCTCATTTACATCCAAAAATAGCTTAGTTAGATGTTGTTTACTTCCTTGAGTAGGTAACGGCATTATTTTCATGGTTTTCACAGTGCTTTCTGCAAAATTTGGATTAGTTGGTTAATTTGGGTTTACTAGTTTTGTTTTACATTTCATACTTTTTCCTTTCTACAGTTAGAGTAGTATCTGTAGAGCAGTTTTTCTCTCCTTTCATCACATATAGAGCTTCTTTTGGAATCCATAGAAGTTTCCTTGAGCTCCTAGCGATCTTGCACCAGCTAACCAAGTGACAACCTGCAGTAAGAGCTAATACTTGTGCATACAACACTGTCGCTTCCAAGTTTGTTACGAACTACCGGGTTGATAAGAGTAAAGAAGGCAGCCCAGGAGTTGCAGCATTATTGTTGCAATACTGGTGCTCACCATTCTTTTTTGCGCCATTTCCGAGGAAGCGTCAGAGTATTCTGTGATTATTTCTTTCTTCTATTTTCTATTGCAACATTATGATAATATTTTATTTCAGCAAAAGTAGAGTAGTCCTTTCTTTTCCTTCAGTTCTGCATTTCCTTGCTTTCCTTTTCAATTCTGCAAATTTCATTTCAGCAAGAGTAGACTAGTCATTCCTTTTCCTTCAATTCTACATTTCCTTGCTTTCCTTTTCAATTCTGAAAATTTCATTTCAGCAAGTTCATTTCAGTTAGTTGCAATTTGTTTTGTTCAATCAATTTTAGTTTTGCAGGTACTATCAGTGTGGGGAAAAAGAAACAAAAACCAACCAAAAAGGTTTCCTTTCATGCCTCGTAGGAATAGAGATAACTCAGGAAAATTTTTACCCAACACCCCCATTGCTTCACACAGCTAGCCTTCTCTCTTCTTCGGCGGCTGTGATCAAGAAGAACCCTTAGGTGAACAACAATACATATTTGAAGAACCTATAGGGGAATAAGAAGAAGAAAACATTCCTTTGGAGCCAATGGATGAAGACATAAATGCTAGGGGGAATGGAGAGAGAATAGAAGGTACCTTTCCCATTCGGGAGACCAATGAGGACACCAAAATGAAGAATATAAGCCCTTCCACCCTACCTCATTTCCATGGTCTAACTACAGAAGATCCTAACACCTTTTTGTTTGAGTTTGCTATTATCTGTCGAACCTATGACTATGCAGAAGATGAGCAAAAGTTGAAACTATTCCCTTCTACTCTCAAGGATGTAGCACTATGATGGTTCATGGGATTACCTGGCAATAGGATCACAACTTGGGCTCAGATGCAGTAAGCCTTTAACAACAAGTATCGAGACTATTGTAGGTCAAAATATACTAAAGAAGAAATTTTCCGAATGACTATAGGAAGTGATGAGTCCCTGGAATATTATGAAGAGAGGTTCTAGCTCAGTTACAAAAGGGTTGGGTGTACACTTGGCCCTAAGTCTTTGAAGCTAGTCCTGCTCAGGGGAATTTGGGAAGAAATTTTAGACAACCTCCATCTACTGGCCGGGGGAGACATCTACCAACTATCCTATGAGGACATAAAGAGTGTTTTTAGGAACCATTCTAGATTAGCTAGAAAGAAAGGTAAGGGGAGTCAACCCATAGCCAGTACCTCTTCCTCTATGTTATCACTTAAGAATTCTAATGCCAAAATTTCTCACATTAATTTGATGGTAAAGGTCGGTGCTCGTCTAAGTTTGATTTTTGTTTGCCTTAGAGTCTGAGTCTTAGGAGTCTTGAGTCAACTATGCATTCTCATTCATCACCGGTCATTCTCATTCGTCACCGGTCTCATTAACATGTGTCAATTTTGTTCAAACGTTACTATGTGCCACAAATCTCTTTAGGTGATTTCGTAGTGCATAAATCATTTTGAAGTGTTTTCGCAGCGCATAAATTCTTTTTAGTAGTTTCACAGCGCAACATGTTTTAGGTGATCTCGTAGCACATAATTCAAAATTTACACTGACTGCGCTATGAAATCGGAGATTCGTGCAATCCGTAGCAGATCTTTCCTAACTATCAAATTTGTCAAGTTTAGTTATGGTTGCATCATTCATTTTCAACTTATACACTCCACATATCATGTCCAACCGCTTATCTCCATCATTACAACCGCTAGTTACCTTGGTACACACAGATTGCAAGTTCCAAGAAAAGCCAGGTATTCACAGTCTTATTGATGATTGTATTCGTTGCATGGGGAACAAGTCTCCAAGTTTTCAATTTGAAGGCATTGTTATCAAGCGAGGCAGTTATCAAGTGAGGCAGCCATTCAAGCGAGGCAGAGACTGAAGTTTGAGAAGCACTAGCATTTCAAACCTCCATTACGCTGAAGTCTCATGGAGGGATCAACAGAAAGAAAAGACCACAGATTAGGCAGATGCTTGAGAAATGAACCTGAAGGTGTAGACATTGTCTTAAAAAACAAAGAAGTTGAGCATGCATTCAATAAGGTTGGATGCTGGAATTTTTGTGAGAAACTCCAAGGAGGTCATGCACAAATCACCAAGGAATTTGCTTTGAATTTCACAGGGCTGAATTCGAAGGTTGGGATGCTCGAATTTCAAGTCTCACCAGAGGTAATATCCATAGTTACTGAGATTCCAAGGGGACAAGAAACTTGGTTTAATAATTTCAAATTTGATATGACCCCCTGCAAAGAATTTCTGAAGCCGGAGTACATTGACTCAAATTTAAACAAGTCTGTGCCTAGAAATTATGTCAAGGACTCATATGCCAATCTGCTTACCTGTGAAGGGAGATATAATAAGGTGTATTAATACCATTTCAAGCTTCTGCTACATTTTACAGGAAAGATATCCATTGATTTACCTTTTTACTTATTTCGTAGCTTAAGCGGAATGTGTGATAAGGTGCAACTAAGGAAAGAAGCCTATGATACCTCATTGTTTCACCACGGTTTAATTAAGTTGATTGTTCTGCACGAACTCTAGAGAGTAGGTAGGGATTGGCCCACATTCATATTCATGTCTGGTTTCAAGAACGAGACTGGTCTCAGTCCTCAATCTGCAAAAGATCTTCCAACAACAACTAGTCATCAGGCAGAAACAAGATCTAGGAGGTTTTCAAAGTTGAAGGCTAGGAAACAAGTAAGAGAATTCACCAAGCCACTGACTATCCAGGATACACCCCAGCAGTCCCTTAAAGAGAAAGATCAGGTCAAAGAAGGTGCACATGAATCAAGCACAGGTGAAGGAGTTCAAAGAAGAAGGATTAGGAGCCAGGTAGCTAAAGAAAAAGGAAAATCAGTGATTATTGAAGAAAGCCCTGTTTCAAAGGGAGACTTAAATAACTTACTGCAAGCCATTGACATTGAAGAATCTCCCCTGGTTCAAGCAGATTTGATAGAGTCAGGAAAAGACATGGCTAAGAGAGTCAAAACCTTGAAAAAACTCAAGTTTGATGATCAGGTTGATCAATTTGTATTTAAACCAAGGAGACCCATAACGAGGAATTTTAAACAAGTACAGGAGGTACTGTCAACAGCAGATGAAACAGGGGAGGTAACACAGCCTCATGAAATAAAGGATAAAGGCAAAGCAGTTACCACTCA
>Ga0115853_100404_pt1 | contig 13590 bp, 13 predicted proteins | sample InSIn5gowninarea_FD_83867 | JGI IMG/M metagenome (GOLD analysis project Ga0115853, IMG submission 83867)
GCGCATGATGCTTTTGGTTATTTTGGAGCTATGCATGACATGAAGGTAGTGGGGTTACAGGGGTTAACTACATTCTAATCCGTATGCTCCAATAACTAGAACTTTACTCAAGCAACTTTTGAAGGACGAATATATTGTGATACTAAGCCATGCTTTGGTGAAAAGAAAAAACTAACCATAAACACAAGTCCAGTTGCAAATGCCATAGACCCAGATATAGAAGTATCGATCCAAGCAGCAATATAATAACCAACAATGGATGAGACAACTCCAAATGTTCCACTTAAAACAAGCATAATCAAAAGCTTATCTGTCCATAGATAGGCAGCTGCAGCAGGTGTAATTAACATGGCAACTACCATTATGGCCCCTACCGCATCAAAGGAAGCTACCGTTGTAATGGACACAAGCCCCATAAATACATAGTGCATGAATAAAACTGGTATTCCTAAACTAGCTGCCAAAGCTGGGTCGAAAGAGGTTATTTTCCACTCCTTATAAAAAGCTATGATAAAAAAGAGTACAACTACTAACACCAGTAGTAGCAATCCAGTAGCTTCAGGAATTTCCCCAATAATTGGAATGGTTATCGTATGGAAGGGTATAAAAGTGATTTCCCCCATTAGCGCATGCTGCACATCTAAATGCGCATTGCCAACAGAAGTTGCGATTAATATTACCCCAATAGCAAATAAAGTTGTAAATACAATTCCCATGGAGGCATCGTGCTGTACATTTAGGGTATGGAGCCATTGGACAAAAAACGCTGTCAATAATCCAGCTAAAATCCCACCAATGAGCATCGCTGGACCACTAACTTCTCTCGTGATGATAAAGGCAACTACAATTCCCAGTAAGACTGTATGACTAATCGCATCTGCCATCATCGCTGTCTTCCTAAGAATGAGAAAGACACCAACAATCCCACAAGAAAGTCCAACCAATGCTGCTGTTAGAATAATCCAAGCTGTGTAAGTCATTTTTACTTCGCCCCTTCCGCTTTCATCTGCATTCCATTTCGCACCCTTTTCTGATGTAATCGATATTGAATATAATTAATAAATAAGCCTTTTTGTTTTCCAAATACAAGCGAGAAAGCAAAAATACTTGCAGCTACTACTACGATAAAAGGCCCCGTTGGCAGACCGCTTCCCAATGCACTTATCAACGTGCCTACAGCACCTGAAATACCTCCAAATAAGGCAGAGAGAAGAATCATCACAAGAAAAGATTGTGTCCAATATCTAGCACTAACCGCCGGGATAATTAACATCGCTGCCATCAAAATCACCCCTACAGCTTGAATACCAATAACAATTGTTGTCACAAGCACAATCGTATAGAAAGCATTCATACCTTTTATCGATAGTCCAATGCCCTTGGCAAACTCCTGATCAAAAAGATAGATTTTCCATTCTTTATATCCGACTAATACAACAAGGATAACTAGTAAGGCAAGGATAAGCATGGTAATAACGTCTGATTTCACCATTGATGCCGCTTGACCATATATAAAGCTATCCAGTCCACTCTGGTTTCCACCAGGGGAGCGATTAGCAATTGTAAGCAGCATAATTCCAAACCCATAAAACACTGCTAGAATCATTCCCATTGCAGAGTCTTCCGATATGCGGCTCGCGTTCGTTATCCATTGAATAAGAAACGCACCAACTAAAGCGCTGATTCCTGCACCTACAATCAATACGAGTAAATTTTTCTCCGCAAACAGTAAAAAAGCAACCACAACCCCTGGCAAAGCCGCATGCGACAAAGCATCACTCATTAAGTTTTGCCTCTTCCAATATGCTAAGCATCCAATAATCCCTGCAGCTATACCAAGAATCATTGTACTAACCAATACCCACTGAGTATTGCTATTTAAAAGAATGGAGCTCATACTGCCTTTCTCCTCCCATCCATCTCATGTTACCACCATAGGCATCTGCAACATTTTCTTTTGTAAATACTCGCTCTGTTTTTCCATGATGTAATACGGTGCGATTAAGTAACAAAACATGGTCAAAGTAATTTTCCACCGTTTGTAAATCATGATGAACAACCATCACTGTTTTTCCGATAGACTTTAGTTCCTTTAATATAGTCATAATTGCTTGTTCTGTCGCAGCATCCACTCCCGCTAATGGTTCATCCATAAAATAAATATCCGCATTTTGTACTAGGGCACGAGCCAAAAATATTCTCTGCTGTTGCCCACCTGAAAGCTGACTAATTTGCCGATCAGCATAATCTTTCATTCCCATTTTTTCTAATGCAGATAATGCCTGCTTACGATGTTTTTCTTTTGTCTTTTTCAGCCATCCAATTTGCCCATAAAGCCCCATTGTGACGACATCCAAAGCATCAGTAGGGAAATCCCAATCGACAGAACCACGTTGAGGAACATAACCAATTCTTTTTTTTACCTTTGGAAACGGCAAACCAAAAAAGGAAACCTTTCCAGTTAAAGCAGGGTGTAGATTTAACATTGTCTTAATTAATGTAGATTTTCCCGCACCATTAGGTCCAACAATTCCTGTTAAAGTGCCTGGTTTTACTTCGAAGTTCACATTGTGAAGTACCGTATTTTTTCGATACGAAGCTGACAAGTTCTCGACCTCAATTAAAGTCTTCGCCATTTCAATCTACTCCTTTACTTAATGCCTTATAAATCGTCTCTACATTATGCCGGTACATGCCAATATACGTTCCTTCTTCCGTATTTGGCTCACCCATTGCGTCCGAAAATAACTCTCCACCTAAGTCAACCTCCATACCATCATTCGCCGCCCCTTCTATCACTGCCTGAATAGAGTCCTGATTAATACTACTTTCTACAAAAATAGCCGGAACTTCAAATTCCTTAATTATTTCAATAGTACTATTTATATCCGATACACCAATTTCATCTTCTGTACTTAACCCCTGTAACCCCACTACCTTCATGTCATGCATAGCTCCAAAATAACCAAAAGCATCATGCGCTGTTACGAGCACCCGTTGTTTCTCTGATATATCTGCTAACTTTTCCGATTCTTTTTTCAGTTCATTCAATCTTTCAAAATAATTCAGTTTATTTTCTTCAAAGTAATCCTTATGTTCTGGTGCATAAGCTTTTAATTCTTCAACTGCTTCTTCTAAAGCTGTTTGCCATAATTCGAGATCGAACCAAATATGAGGATCGACTGCTCCTTCTTCATCTTCCAATAATAAATCTGCTGAAATAACCTCTCCAATAGCTAATACAGGTTTCGATTCTCCAATCTGATTAAATATTTCTACCATATTGGCTTCTAAGTTCAATCCATTATATAAGATGATATCTGCTCTATCTACTTTGGATATATCACTTTGAGTTGGATTGTATAAATGTGGGTCAACGGATGGACCCATTAAACTTTCCACTTCAACGAGGTCTCCACCAATAACCGAAATTGGTTCTCCAATTTGTGCGATTGTGGATACAACCTTGATTTTTTCATTAGGACTTTCACCTGCATTCCTACTTCCCTCGTTTGCCTCCAAACCACACGCAACTGTAAACAGCATCAACGTACTAATCACAAAAATACCACTTATATTTTTCATGAAACGAACCATTTTTCCCTCTCCTTTTAGTTTTTATTCAGACTCTAAATTTTGCCCTTAGTAAATTTTATTAGTTACCCCTAATTTTATTCTCTATTTTGAGTTTGTCAATATATTTTAGTTATATATTACATTTTTTCCTAAAGGAAACTTTTCATGTTCTTAATTCTATGATTCTAGGCAAAATGTTGTGACAAAAATCAAAACAAAAACCCCTTTCGAATTGAAAGAGGTTTCCTGCTTAATGTTTTAGGGAAGGTTTCGATGAATAAGGTCTAGTACTTTTTGTAGTTCTTTTACTCCAACTTGTCCTGGAGCAGAGGCCTTTTTTGCAGCTCCAAAGGTAACTGCAGATCCGAATAATTCTCCAGCTACCCGACTAATAACTCCTTCACCAGCCATTGACATTGATATAATGGGACGATTAGCATAATTATTTTTCATTTCCAAGGTTGCTTCTAGTAAAATTAATACATCTTTTGCATCCCTAGGCATCACTGCAATTTTTGGTAAATCCGCACCAAGATCTTGAGCTTTTCTCAAGCGAGATACTACTTCTTCTTTTGGAGGAGTTTTTTCAAAGTCATGATTAGAAAGAATCACCTTTACACCATTTGCGTGAGCCACCTTTATTAAATCAGTTACTGTCTTCTCTCCACTAAATAATTCTATATCAAGAAGATCAATCTGTTTTGTCTCAGCAACAGCTTTATTCAATTTAAAATACAACTCCTTGGTGACTTCTTTCTCTCCTCCTTCTCTTGCATTTCGAAAAGTAAATATCAGAGGAATGTTTTGCAGTCTTTTTCTAACTTCTACTAATGCATGTTTCACTGCTTCCAAATCTTCTACTAACTGAAAGAAGTCGACTCGCCATTCTACCAGGTCGATTTCCAAGTTTTGAAGATAATCTGCTTCCTCCAGTAATTTATCCAGCGTATCGCCTACCATAGGAACACAAATTTTAGGTGTACCTTCCCCGATTGTTACATCCCTAATTGTTAATTTCCCCATATGCTCCTCTCCTTCTACCACTATTTTGTTTCTACATTACCTTAAGTATTGACAAATCGCTAGTGTTTAGTAAAGAGGAAATTGACAATTTCACTTCCATGTATTATGGTTATATACACAGGTATATAACCATATAACCATAACACCATAAATGAGGTGGGATAGAAATATTGAGCAACCATTTCGATAGCAATAAACCAATTTTCATTCAGATAAGAGAAAGGATTGAAGATCAAATCGTTAATAATCAATTAATCGAAGGGGATCAAGCTCCTTCCACTACTCAACTTGTTAATTTTTATAAAGTAAATCATGCTACAGTTTCCAAGGGAGTAAATCAGTTGGTTGATGAAGGTATCCTTTTTAAAAAACGCGGTGTTGGGATGTTTGTAGCAGAAGGAGCAAAGACTAAATTAGTAGAAAAGCGAAAAGAGTTATTTGTAGATAATTATGTTCTTGGTTTAGTAGAAGAGGCAGATAAATTAGGTATTTCAGAAAAGGAAATAGTTCAATTAATAAAAAAAGTGAAAGGAAGTAAGTAAAAATGACATTCGCTATAGATATAAGAAACCTTTCTCTAAATTATAACGATTTTACTGCACTTAAAGATATGTCTTTTCATCTGGAAGGTGGGAAAATTTATGGATTACTTGGGAGAAATGGTGCTGGCAAAACATCATTACTATCCTTGTTATCCTCCTTTCGCAAACCTTCTGATGGAATAATAAAAATAGCTGGAGAGGCCCCCTTTGAAAATGCGAATATAATGGCAAACGTAGCTTTTATCTACGAGAAGGATTATTCAGATGAAACGGAAAAAGTGAAGGGAATGCTTGAATCAGCAGAGAGATACCGACCAAATTATGATGCAGAATATGCTGATTATCTAATTAATATATTTAAACTACCATTAGAAAAGCCTGTTAATAAGCTTTCCAAAGGTATGCAATCTGCCCTTAATGTCACACTGGGATTGGCCTGTCGAACTCCAGTAACGATATTTGATGAAGCTTATCTTGGTATGGATGCACCAACTAGAGAGATCTTTTATAAAGAATTATTGGCCGATCAAGAAAGACACCCAAGGACGATTATATTATCTACCCATTTGGTATCAGAGATGGATTATTTGTTTGATGAAGTTCTTATTATCGATAAAGGGAATTTAATTCTTCACGAAGAATACGAGACATTAGCTTCTAAGGGTGCCTCTATCACCGGATCAGCTAACACAGTAGATGATTTTGTCTCAAACATGACTCAGTTAAGTGAACAACAATTAGGTGGGACGAAATCTGTCATGGTATTCGGATATTTAACCGAGGAAAATAGAAGAGAAGCAAAACAAAAAGGACTAGATGTTGGCCCCATTTCCCTTCAAGATTTATTTATTCATTTAACAAGGGAGGAAGATTAAATTGCAACAAAATAGAATATACTCCAAAGTAGCGCTTGATATGTTTTCCGTACAACTTATCTGGTCCCTATGGTTCATTGGATTTGTTTTATTAGCACAAATTGTCATGGTTATTATTTCTATAAACACAGGTAACAATATAGGGGACTTTATACTTTTCTCACATGGCTCCGCCAAAATATATATGCTAGTTATTGGTATTATTTCTAGCTATGGATTTTTAACATTCTATGTAAATCATGGTATAACAAGAAAGGACTATTTTATTGGTACAGCAATAGCAGCACTTGGAATAGCAATTGCACTTGCCGTAATCGCTACAGTGATAACTGCTTTAGAATACGGCCTTATAGAATGGTTTAATATACCAGTTTCAGTTGACAAGACCGTAACAGAAAATGTTATTAATAGTTCTGATAACAGTATCACTATCATGCTACCAAAAGCAATTGTTAGTTCATCCATCCTGGTTCATAGTAGTAGCTGGATTGTTTCTCTTTTGATGTATATTTTAAATACACTCACTTATTATGTAATTGGCTGGTTCATTGGTGTAGGTTATTATAAATATGGATGGGTCATTGGGTTTGGTTTTATTGCTTCCTCTCTAGTGTTTCTAATTACAGGAGACTTGCTATGGGGAACAGAATTGGGTGAGCCTTTATCCAATTGGTTCGCTTTCCAATCGGTAAATTTGCCTCTCTGGGGTTCATTTGTAGGTTCAATTATTTTAATAGCATTAATCTTAGTCCTTATACGTGCACTTACGCGTGAAATATCAATTAAAATGTAAGATGGAAAGGAGAATCAGATGAATTTTATAAAAAGATTGTTTGACTGGATGCTTGCAATAGGATTGCTATTATTAGTAGGACGTATTGCTACGGCTATATTCCTGTTTCTCGACATTCCGTTTACTACTTTTTTTAAAGATTACAGTCTTATATCTGTAACTATTCTAATCATTGGGTTAGTTGGACAGCAGGTTATGAAGGATAAGTCCTAAACAAATATATAGTTATTAAGCTCCCGTATGTATCACATTATACATACGGGAGCTTGTATTAGGAATTTGCTTTACACTGCTAAAAGAGAGGGGGAATATGATTTCCCAAAAAATCAGTTCATCACTAGCTAGAAGCCGACATGAATAATATATCGAGAAACAAGTAAGAGGAAATGCAATAAAATTATCACTTTGAGGTTTATAAGAAGGAGAAAATGGGTATGTATTTATATCGTTATAGCGCTTATAACTGGTGGAAATTAGCAAATTGATCAAACGTTTGTTTAATACATATGTTCTAGATCAAACGTTTGTTTTAATTTATTGCTTTTAAAACAAACGTTTGATTAATTGCTATGTTTCTATAAAATGTAGCACTTCACTGAAGGCCTTATTCTATTAAAGGATTATAGTTAGTATGGGGTATAAGAGTTGTGTTTCTCTAGAACAGCTCTGTTAACTCAACTGCTGTTCAGCAAACTTCCGATATAACTCATGGGTTTCTATTAATTCCTGATGGGTTCCCATTCCTGTTAATTTCCCTTTTTCAATAAAAATAATTTTATCTGCGTCAACAATGGTGGATAGCCTGTGGGCAATAACAAAAGTCGTACGCCCTACCATCAATCGAGACAATGCTTCTTGAACGGCGTGTTCCGATTGGCTATCTAAACTTGCCGTCGCTTCATCAAGCATTAGTATCTTGGGATCCCTAAGAAAGGCCCTTGCAATATTTATACGTTGCCTTTGTCCCCCAGAAAGTTTCACACCACGTTCTCCCACTTCTGTATCCAGTCCCTCCGAAAATGACTTGATAAATTGGTCAGCATAAGCCATTTCAGCAACTTTCCATAATCGCTCATCAGATATTTCATCCGAATTGTTTAGACCATAGGTTAGATTATCACGAATGGTTCCCGCCATCATAGCACTTTCCTGAGAAACATAGCCAATTTGGCTTCTCCAGGATTGCATCGATAAGGCTTGGATTGGTGTCTCCCCTACCCTAATCTCACCAGATATTGGCTCATAATACCTTTCTATTAATCCAAATAGAGTTGTCTTTCCACCGCCACTTGGACCAGCAAAGGCTATCATTTCTCCCGGTTGCGCTAGGAACGAGACATTTTCTAGTACTATTTCCTCTTTATCATATGCAAAGCAAACATTGTCAACATATACAGGTTTATTTGATATCCTCTTCTATACCGTACTGACTGGCTTCCTCTGATATTTTTAAAATACTAATAATGCGTTCAGTAGCACCTTTTGCTTTTTGTAATTCCGTAAAGAACATCGCAAAAGAAGTGATTGGATAAATAATTTGGAATAAATAAAGCAAAAATGCTACAAGGGAACCAGTTGACATCGTTCCTTCAGCTACACGAATTCCACCATATCCGATAATTAATACAATCACCAACATCATGATCGTATACATAAAAGGACCAATGAGCGCAAAAATCCGCGCTTCTCTTAATCCAAACTGATATAACTTCGAAATACCGCTTTTACCCTTCTTCTCTTCCACGCGTTCGGCTGTAGAAGCCTTCATTAAACGTACTTCACTAAGTGTTTGTTGAATCTCGCCAGTAAATTTAGCCGTTTCATCCTGCATTCCTTTGGATATTTTCGCCATTCTCGCTCCCAGTGGCATCATTATAACCAATGTAACAGGAACTGCAATTAACATGAACAACGTCATCTTCCAATCCATGATTAATAAGATAACGATGGCCCCAATGATGGTTATAAAACCAGTTATAAACTGTGGAAAGTGCTGGGAAATCAAATCCTTTACAATACCCGTATCATTAACAACACGGCTAACAGATTCCCCACTGGCATGTTTATCAAAGTAACTGACTGGTAAGCGAATCAGTTTAAACCACATCATTTCACGTAATCTGGCAACAATCCTCTGTCCTATAGCTGCTAATATGTAGGTTGATACTCCATCTACTACTGCTTGTAAAATAAATACAACAAAAATAATGATGATCAGTGTGGTGCTTATCGCATCCATTGAAAATCCATCTACCAATTCTCGTGTTAACAACGGAATGGAAAGGCCAATTAGCATGGTAATAATACTTCCAATCAACCCAAATACTAAAGACCATTTTGGTATATTCGTTGATAAAATTAGCGAAATAAAAGGTTTTATTCCTGCTTTTTCTTGTTTATCCAATGATTTAACTCCTATCTAAAATTTCTACACGTTATCTATATTCATTCTATACTACACAGAAAAATTTATTAACTGAAAGGTAATACTTGTTTTTAAAAGGCTCTTTTCGTATAGTTTATTGCTTTTTGAAGTTTTACAGTTGATAGAAACTTCGGATATATTTAATTAAAAATAGTGCTCTGCTTTACAGCCGCTACGGAAATACACTACGCTTTCCGCGGGGAGCTGGTGAGCCTCCTTCGTGCTGAAAAGCGTGTGCGCCTGCGTCTTCCAGTAGTACTTCGAAGCGGGCTTTCTCGGCGCAAGGGAACGAGGGAGATTATTCAAGTAGTTCCCTCACTACGTAGTCTCACCGATGCTCTTCTTCCCGCAGGACAAGGAACGCTTCGGCAGCGAAACATCGCACGCAGAAAAAAGTGGTCTTCTTTTTTCAAGGAGTCTTCGTGTATTTCCTTCGCTATGTTGTCAGCTCCACTTGTATAAACAAGAAATATGCTATTTTCAAGAATAATAATGGTCTGGCGATTTCAAGAACTTTCATCTCAAAAATATCTTATGCATCTATCTTAGCGGAGGCAGAATACGTAGACTCCTGCGGGAATAGCACGTGTCCGAAGACCCCACAGCGGTGGTTTTTCCGCGAGGAGGCTGAGGCCGTGCCCGCGGAAAGCGAAGTATTCTGCCGGAGCGAATGATCGCACATATCAAAAATAAGTGTGAGCGAGATCTACACTATTCTGAATTAAAGATATCAACAGTCTATATAAAATGTAGATAAAAAAGCAACAATCTTTTAGAAAGAGACTTTTAGAGAGAACATTAATCTGAAAAAAACCTCTACCAATTTTATAGGTAGAGGTCTTCCTATTAATGTAATTTATGCCAAAAAAGTCTATAAAGAGGCAGGACCTTAGGTATTTCCGACCTTATTGAGCAAGTACCTTCGTAATTTGGGCAATTGCCCAATCTAAATCTTCTTCCTTAATCACAAGTGGTGGTGCGAAACGAATAACATTTTCATGTGTTTCTTTACATAATAAACCTTCTTCTTTTAGTTTCTCGCAGTACGGGCGTGCTGCTTCCTTTAGTTCTACTCCAACAAAAAGCCCTTTTCCACGCACTTCTTTTATCATTGGGTTATCTATTTCCTTCAATTTGTTTTGAAAATATTCTCCTAACCTCAACGAACGATCAGCTAATTTCTCCTGTTCAATAACCTCCAGAGCTGCTACGGAAACTGCACAAGCTAATGGATTCCCGCCGAATGTAGATCCGTGAGATCCCGGATTAAATACTCCTAAAATATCTTTATTCGCAACTACACAAGAAATTGGAAAGACCCCGGCACCAAGTGCTTTCCCAAGAATGTACATATCTGGTTCAACATTCTCCCAATCACATGCAAATAACTTACCAGATCGGGCTAGGCCAGCTTGAATCTCATCGGCTACATATAACACATGATTCTCTTTACAAACATCATAAGCTTCCCTTAAGAAACCTTCTGGCGGTATAACAATCCCTGCTTCACCTTGAATAGGTTCAAATAAGAAGGCTGCTGTATTTTCAGTAATCGCTCCTTTCAATGCTTCAATATCACCATAAGGAATTAACTTTATTCCTGGGAGCATTGGACCAAATCCACGTTGGTATTCGTCTTCCGATGACAAGGAAACCGCTGTCATTGTTCGCCCATGAAAGTTCCCCTCACAAGCAATAATTTCCGCCTTCCCATCTTCTACACCTTTTACATCATAAGCCCAGCGCCTAGCTGCTTTTATAGCAGTTTCAACCGCTTCAGCTCCCGTATTCATAGGAAGTGTCATGTCTTTATTGGTTAATTGGCAAATTTTTTCATACCATGGTCCTAGTTGATCATTGTGAAATGCACGGGATGTTAATGTAACCCTATCCGCTTGTTTCTTCAAAGCGTCAATAATTTTTGGATGACGGTGCCCTTGATTAACAGCAGAATAGGCACTTAACATATCCATATACTTATTTCCTTCAGGATCCTTAACCCAGACACCTTCTGCCTCAGAAACAACGATTGGAAGTGGATTATAATTATTTGCCCCATACTGATCCGTTTGCTCAATAATCTGCTTAGACCCCGTATTAATCGGTATACTTGTCATTATCCTTCCTCCTTTTATTTTTGCTCTTTTCTAAAAAATTGGGCTTTTTAGCATGACTTTATGTCGCATTTTGTATAGACTGTTGATATATTTCATTCAGAATGCTTCTTAACACCCGCTACGGAAATACACTCCGCTTAGTTCCTGATCTACTTAATTTTTACTAGAAAAATTCTGTTTTCTACGAGGAACAACTACCCAATACGTAAAATCTCCCCCACTCTAAAACTTCCCCCCTTTTTTCTAAAATATCTTTATTTTCATTCTAATTCAAAAACCAGTATGGAGCAAAAAAATTCCCATTTATCTGTAAGATTTTACAATTCTGTATTTCAGTGTAAGAGACCTTTATCTAAAATTCTCATCCGATAAACATTCATCACAGTATCTGCTAAGTGGTCCATTAAGTTGTAATTAGCATAAGCTCCTACAATAGCACCAAATCCAGGTATTAATTGGAGCATTTTCACAAGGTCAATATAGTCACGATACTCCTGTTGGAATACTCTCCAATCCATATCTGCAAGTCTTTCTTTTTGTTCCTCCCAGTTTTCTAATATAAACAGGGTTTCTCTCCGTTTTTCTTCACTGGAAAACGCAAGCTGAAATATATGAAGAATAAATAAGCGTTCCTCATATTTATTCGTATCAAATCCATATATTGCAGCAGCTTCAAAAATAAATTTCATCTTTATTGATAATAATAGCGGAAAGTCAGCAAGTCCCATAAAAATTCCACCTGCACCAGTACCTGCTCCCTCTACTGTCGCTGTCCTTCGATAAGTCACCAACTTTTCTTTAACTAACTCATCTTTTTTATATAAACTTAGCGATTTGTCCGTATGTTTATTGGTTGTCATATTTGATCCGAGTAATGTTGCTTTTACCATATTTTTAATACTTTCTGTAATTACCTGGTGCACCTTGTCCGGAATCCAATTATTAATCTTAGTTTGTGCCTTTTTAGATAACTTGTTAAAGACACCAGATTTTTTCATCATTTTCAGTCGCCAGTTTTGTACTTCATCATATGCCTTTACATCATATTCATTCATGTTTTATCACCCACTATGTCTTACGTATGAAAAACTAAAAAGTTCCGTTTTTTATTCTTTCATGCCCACACCATTAACCAACAATAATCATAGGTATACTTCATCTTATTCATCCTTCCAATATAGATACTTAACTTTTCGAGAAAATAAAATTGATGAAGTTGCCTTTTTTATCTATACTAAGAAAAAGTGGTGCAGAAAGGAGTTTTTTTATGATGGAACATGTAAAACTTAAATCCAAAGTATATTCCATACTAAAAGATAGAATACAATTAATTCAAACAGAACAGGATCGTGCCATCTACTTAGTTGGCCCTATTCGACTACCTGTTAATTTATATGAGGAAACCATTGAATTCAAATGGTATTGCTGGTTAGATTACGATGAGGTTACCGAAGATTATGAACGAATTATTGAAAAGTTATCTTCCTCAAATCTTGCAGAATATCAGCAATCCAGTGTGTTAGTCTATGGCGATTTTCAGAACGCTGACGATGCACTTATTCGTATGCATTCCATATGCCATACGGGAGATATATTTGGAAGTAAACGTTGTGACTGTGGCTACCAATTAAAGCAATCCATGAAGAAGATTAAAGATCATGGTGCAGGTGCTTTATTTTATCTAGCTAATCATGAAGGCCGTGGAATTGGCTTATTCTCTAAAGCGATGGCTTACCTGCTTCAAGAAAATGGATATGATACTGTTGAAGCGAACGAAAGTCTAGGATTCGTTAATGATTCCAGAAATTATGATGACGCTATTCAAGTCCTTAAGACATTGCGAGATAAACCAGTTACATTGATAACAAATAATCCGAAAAAACTTGAAGCATTAGAAGATGCCGGATTATTAGTTTCGGATAGAGTTCCACTTTGGGGAGATATTTCGGAGTACAATAAAAAATATTTAGAAACGAAGATTACTAAATCAGGTCACATGAAAGAAGATGAAGGGACTTGCTGTAATGATTAATGATGCATTTTACATGGACTTAGCGATAAATAATGCTAAAGCAATGAAAGGCCAAACAGAACCAAACCCATTGGTTGGCTCTGTCATTGTTAATGATAATCGCATTGTTGGAGTTGGGGCCCATTTAAAAGCAGGAGAACCCCATGCGGAAATCCATGCACTCCGCATGGCAGGAGATAACGCTAAAGGCGGAACTATTTATGTAAC
>Ga0115853_100371_pt2 | contig 13544 bp, 18 predicted proteins | sample InSIn5gowninarea_FD_83867 | JGI IMG/M metagenome (GOLD analysis project Ga0115853, IMG submission 83867)
CAACTCCAGTTCTCGGAACCAGTCTGGTATGGGACTAAAGACGTTTTTCTCACATTAGTCCAGCTTCTTCGGGTCATTTACGGATTTAAGAAGAGAAAAAACACACTGCGTATGAACATCAATCCTCTTCGCTCCTTGAAAGCCAAACTGCTTGGTATCGACTTGCTTCACAGCCAGTTCTGCAATACTGCCAACAGCTTGTTCAGCAAATGGTAGAACAGTTAAGTCAATCTTATCTTCATGGGCATCACGCTGAATGTTCATCCAGAGTTCATTTTGCCGAGACTGCGTATCATTGGAAGCATTTGGGTACGGCTGCCCGAAAGGATACATTGTCAATGCGTTAGTCTGCAAATTACTAGTCAATAGGAATATTCAGATAAGGAAGTAATGGAAGCACCTCTCTTTGGTATTGGGGATACGTAGTCGTTGCTCCGCAGGCTTGGATGGCTAATGAATAGATTAATGTAGGCACGATGAAGAGTCTTCGCATTTTGTATATAAGGATCAACTCACATTCACACTTGTCTACGTTTTATAGTAAATCTGTTGCTTTTGACGTGTACTCACTAATGTAGGAGCGAATGGTGATGTTGTTGAAGTGCAGGTGTGAGGTACTCTTGCGGATGCGGGGAGCCGCACCAATAGCGAAACCAGTATGTATTCGTCTCTAGCGACTATGCACATCCCATACATCTCATAGTTGTTTATTTAGGCAGTCTAAAGGCTGCTGATTTTCTTGAAAGAACACTTAAACAGGGGAGCAATGGCTCAGAAGAATAACACTCATGTGTCTACAAGTAGTTTGTCCCAAGTGTTGCACAAGAACTATATTGATTACTCAAACCTTTGATACCAACGCTGACTTCAGCATGTGATGTTATCAGTTTTGGATGCATACTAAGGCCCAACCTATAGTGCCTCCAAGTCTTCACTAGACGCCGCCTGATGCTCGCAGCTCGACATAGTCCCCGATAGTATACCCATTAGCCCTCAGTCTTAACTCGTTAGTCTAAGCATAAACAACTCTACAGATCCTGATTATTTTATTGAAACTTTGATAATACTTCAACTAGTACCGCCTGTTCCCTGGTACTGCGATCGTTCCACCTTGTACGAACCTTTGGGGTATCGTCTGCTTAATTCACCACCAGCGATTATCCCCGCATCTCCAATTAACCCCCGCAACACCAAAAATAGCGCATCCTTTGTGTTGCAGTACAGAAGGTCTAATAAAAGAATATGCAGGGTAAGGCGCCACAAAGTCGAATGTCTCTAAAGTTAGCTATGTAGCCCCAACATGCCGGACACTGCGCCGGGAGGCTCGTCCCGCACTTGAATGTCGATCTGGGTTAAAAGGAGTGACCAATGGCACTGCAAGATTCAGATTCACTGCATGAGCCACTGTAAAGTCTTGGAACGTGCCAAGCTACGTCCTCCAGAAGGCCAATGCAAGGCTGTCTGGGCTGACTGAAGCGCCAAAGGCTGCCATCTACCACATCTTAACACCCAGATTACCAAAGCCTTCCTGTAAGACCTTACGACCGGCAAGCTCATTTGCGAATTCCAACTTACGCTGTAATGTCCATTCATCATGGTTGTTAAGAGCGAAGAGCATTCCAGCGATAAAAGTGTCTCCAGCACCAATCGTATCGACAACCTCAGTAGACTCATCTTTCTGCGGCTGCCATGCCTTAACCTCCGCCCAGGACTCGACAATTCCTTTCTTGACTGCCATGGCGCCTCCGGAACCCCATGTGCAACAAAGCATTCTGCCGTCCTGTTTACTTGCACTCTGTGCTTCAAGAAAGCTCCTTGCATCTGTGAACCCATTCCTTTCCGCCCAGAGCTTCGAATAGAATACCACATCGGCGAGCTTTGCGGCCTCTGCCATTTCTGTGCGCTCGGGCTTCTCACACTCCACACTTATTCTGAAGCGGAGGAAGTCTTTGCGAAGGAACTTGACACAGGAATGTGTAACCTCTGGAATTCGGCCTTCAAAATGGAACCATGCTTTCCCCCAAACCTGCCCCGCATTCGTTCCGGCAAATTCATGGACTTTTTGACAGAATTCAGATACCTGCATCTCTTGAAGCTCATTGATGCTGACAATTGTTCTTGAGCGCTGTGCTTCGCTTTGGATGATGTAACTGGAGGCGGCTTCCTGGTGGTCTGTTCGGAACAAACTATATTCAGATATGTTTACGCCTGGGAGAGATTCAAAGATGAATTGAGAAGCTGCAGATGGTTCGCTCGGAAGAACTGCTATCAGATGCAACTTTGTCGAAACTGGAGGATTTGCAGATGCTTTGTCATGCTCTAACAGCTGTGATAGTACTTCTAGACTGTTTGCTGTGTTTCCACCTCTTCTTCGCGTGATGCTTTTAGCGCGCAACTTCTCATCCTCAACTGGAAAGTGCGGAACACTATACTTTTATTTCAGCCAACTGCACCTACACATGCCAAAACAGGAAGCTAATACTTACGTCAGGATGGTATCTATGTAGACAGCACCCACACAGACGATGTGGTTCCCTTGGCTGGCAGGCATGAAAGGTAATGTTAGTGAGGTGGTAGGTTGATGGCACTATCTCCGGAAGGAATGCGAAGTTCGATATGTGGAGCACAAGTGCAGTAGCACTACATCAGGTGTAGCGCAAGCGCATGTACACATGCGTTCGCGCAGTGTCACATGTTCCTCATCACATGAAGCGTATTGCAACGACACAGTGCTCTGCAAGGATAATGACATAATCATTCAATTAAACATTCTGAGAACGATCTCGGATTTTTTTTGAATCCTTTACCTCTGTGCCCTTCATATTCCAGTAATGAGTGAAGACGAAGCCCCCGGTGGTATCTCAAAAGTGCACACGCTCAAACGCCGTGTCCCAAAATATAACACAAGAAAATACTTGGACAAAAGTACTCGGTACTCAGTACGCGTTACCGCCCCATCCCATGGATTTCCCCCTATTTTCATGACCATATGGGTACTCGTCATGCTCCATTACTGGACTGACGGTCTCCACCGGCACGCCACCTTGCTGCGGCGGGCCGTACCACCCATGCTGCCCTGTAGGCGGATAAAAACCGCCATGTCCCGCCTCTTCACCACCCAGGCTATTAAAGGCTTGGGTGCGTGGTGTCATGGGCGACTTCATGCCGCCAATTGTGCCGGGAGTACGGGGTAATTGCTGCAGTTCCCACATGTGTTGCCATTGTTCTTCGGCCGTCATTTCGTTGTCGTAGGGTGAAGATTCCCACTTCTCCTTCTCAGCCTTCTTTTCCGCCTTCCTGACGGCATGTGCCTCTTTTTGAGCAGCGGTAGGGATCAGAGACCAGACAGACATGATGACAAAAACACAATAAATTGCTCTGGTTTGCGTTAGATTTGCCATTTGTTTACAGGTGTAAGGATACATACAGCATAACGATGCTAACAGCAAAACTGCTCTTGGCTTGCATGCAGTAGCTTCTGATGTTCTTGTCTTCTACAACATTGCAGTTCTTTGTAATGTACCACGGTGGCCCGTTGTTCTTGCGCTGTGGATCGATGGTGTCAGGAGCGGTTTGGACGTGGATTCCGTATGCCCACAGACAGGCGAGGGCGATGTGGAGGGGAAGCGACAGGATCGGGTATAGAACTTTGAGGAGCCATAGGGTCACCTTGACAAGCCAGAAAAAGGTGCAGACGACGCCAATGACAAGATGATATTGCGTGTTGCTGGAATGTTGTTAGGCGACGCCGGCGATGTGAAGATGGGTCCAAGCACTCACAAGCTGCTCCATACGAGGGGCGTCTCTACAGGCCGGTAGTTGGCATATGAGTAGAGAACTGTGCTGGGGTCTGAATTAAAGCCTTTCAGTCCGCCCTCTCTCCATAGGATAGTGCGATACAGGTTTGGCGAGGCAATGCCGAAGAGCGCAAGGTTGGCGACGGTAAAGGGCAGCTCGAAGACCATGAGGAACCAGATGATTGATGGCAGCCGCCATGTTCGCGATATGAAAAAGCCCATGGTGGCGGGGCGGGGTGAGCGATCCAAGCAGCGCCCAGAGGACGGATGACGACGGGTGTGGGGGGATAAAGGTCGAATGCGCAGACGGGTATGGTGGTGCAATGGCGTCGCAACCGGGTGTTGGGGACGAGAGACTGCTACGGGTCGTCTCTGGTGGTGGTACTTGGTGGACGGCGATGGTCGAGTCGCGGGCGCACAGTCAAGCCATCAGCATCAGCTCCCAGGTGTCCGGGGCGAGGAATGCTCTTAACAGGCGTCCAAGACCCCATTCTAGCCGATGGCGGTAGTGAGCTGAGGGGCGAAAGAGCCATGGCAGGCGCTGAGTGGCACACGCATGCTGCGCGATCACACAGCTCGTAAAGTGTGATGGCGAATCAGGCGTGCAGGACGGCAGCGTCAGCGGGAGCTAGAGAGCGTGTCCCTTGCGCTAATCCCTGCCCTCACAACCGCACAATGTGGGTTAATAGCGACGTTTTGGGCTTTGCAATCTCGTCCTACGCGATAACAGGACGGATGAACTCGAGCCCTTGGCCGCGGGGTTGCACTGCATGCACTACGCTCCGACATGTCGACGCAAGCGATCGCTTGCTGCGCTGCCACAAGGCATACTTATGTATGTACTACACCATGCGCGTACACGGCCACCCCAGCCCTTGTGTCGAGCCCAGAGCAAAATGCGCAGTAAGGGTTGCGCAACAAGCTTTGCAGAGTGGAGCACCCTGCCCGTTCATCACGAGCCATGACGATTTTGCGGCCTTTGTGGGCGCGTAAAATACAGTTAATGGTGTGAGCATCGTACATACAACAATAGCGCTTGCCGCGATGGAACCACTGCGCATGCAAACTCCCCAAGTCCCGATCGCCTTCCCCACAATTTCCACATCCGGCCCTATCACTATCTTTGCCTGCCTTGGTCCATTCTCATCACCACCATTTCTCACACAACACCCTCTGCGGATCCACGTTATCCTGTGCCTTGATAAACTCCACCATCTCGTCCGCCATGGCAGGCGGTCCACACACGTAGAAGACGGTCGATTGCGCCTCTTTCCGGTTGCCTACTGCACTCGACAGAGCTATGTCGTCGATGCGGTGCGTCCATGCGCACACGGGCACTTCCGTGGCAGAGTCAATTTGCGGCAGCGTCAGAGACATTAGCGGGTGTATCAGGTCCCCTTCATTTGTTCCCATTTCAGACCCATCCCATGTACCCGTGAAGAAGAGTTCAAGTCGGTCTTTGGTCACCTTGAATCGGGGTATGCGGAAGAGGTCGAGCACGTCCTGGAGGAAGAGCACTTCACTGGGATCTGTTTCGCGCGATGGCACCTTTGTCGAATATAGGAAGCGCACTTCCAGGTTGGGGTAGTTCTGGTTTATATAGGTCATCATTGACATCATTGGGCTTGTGCATACGAATTAGTCTCCGAAGACGCACAGCTAATCCGTGTGGGGTAGTTGCGACTTACTTGATGCCCACTCCTCCGGCAATGAAGATGGCGCGTTTGATCTTCTTCATGTCAAGGCACGGCGGTGGCCATACAAAGCTCCCGCCCACTCGCACCTTGACCTCACCCCCAATGATTTCCTCGGCTGGCTTCCATAACCATGCTGCTGGAGGGTTGTCTGGGCTCTTCTGCACCGCCAACTCAAAGTATGGTTTGTGCTCAGGGTCCGCTCGTGGCAGCGCTTCGGAAGGCGAAGAGGTAATGGAGAAGCCGCCTGCCTTTTCTACGTCAGGCACAAAGACATCAAGCCATTGGCCAGGGAGGAACTGACTTGTCCATCAGCGCATGTGTTGCGGGCGAGATGGATTCCGTCATACGTTGAAGCCGTTCTTGTCCTTGATTTCGAATACGAAGCGCTTGATACGGTCGTTCACGGGCGTCACCTTGGTAAGCGTAGCAGTGTGCAACTCCTTCTCCCGGGGTTCGTTGGCGGTGCGGTCTTGATGGCTGAGGATCGCTTTGGCGGAGCGTGTCTGTGGCATGCTGCCCAGCATGCTTCTCGGCGGAGTGAGAAGTCGCGAGGGAAAGTGATGAGACGGGAGTCTGCGGGCGAGTCTGTTCATAACAGGAAGAAGAAGTATCTTAGCACGAGGAAAATGTAGGTGGGGACACCAGCAAGAGGGGTCCAATGCGTATGCAGGATGATGCATCGGGCAGGAGCTTGGACGGCAGCCGTTGAGTCTAGCCGACTTCACCCCTTGGGTACAAGTCGGCAGCTTTGCCGGCCACTAATTATAGCCGTATATGCTGGGCTGTTCCAACCCATGCCTAGCAATTCAACTTGTTGGGCGACCTTTTGGGTACGTATAGTAGTAGGTCATCCATTGCGGCCGAGTGGCTGACGGGCGCCAGACATGATGGCACCCGGAGCTATGACGCATCCGGGCGCAGCGGCTGACTTTCGGGGCCATGACAACAACGCAGCGCAGCTCCAATTGCTAGCCATCGCCCAGCGCCCCCAATAGTCTTTTTCCACGCAGATCCCAACTACACCTCCTATACATTAGCTTTCCTGCCTTGCCTGTTTGCCCCGACTCCACCCGCATACAGCCGCCATGTCTGTCGAAGAAGGCACGCATACCCTCGCCGACGGCAAGAAGTTGTTCACCAAGACCTTCAGGGTACAGTGGAGCCTGCGCCATAGTGATCGGCATTAATCTATTGAACAGACCGACGGGCCCCCCAAGGCAAGACTTGTTTTTATCCATGGCTTTTCAGATGTACGTTGTAATGGTCCCCCTTGAGATAACGTCCACAGCAGTATTGACAGATGATGGGTAGCACGGTGAGGCTACACGTACCTGTTGGTACAAGAACGACGTCTGACAGGCAGCAAAGTAAACACTTACGCCGACTTTTTTCCCGGACTCGCTGCCAAAGGCATCGAGGTCTATACCTTTGACCAGAGGTGCGTACGCGTCCACACTATTTTTGAGTACGTCTTTAAAGCCAGTGCAGAGGATGGGGCCGATCGGTGTCGAAGCCGTCTGAGCGAGGCGACACGGGTTCGACTGAGCAGGTCCTCGACGACATTACTTCCTTTATCAAGACAGTAATTAGCACTCCCAGCCCAGCGCCCCTTTTTATGATGGGCCATTCCATGGGCGGAGGTCAGACGCTGTGCTATGCGGCCCATGGCCCTGACGAGGTCCGCAAGCATATTCGTGGCTACCTCCTAGAGTCACCATTTGTTGACTTTGACCCCAAATCCAAGCCATCTGCCGTTACTGTTTTCTTCGGCAGACTGGCTGGGAAAGTGGCGGGCAAACGCCAGATGGTCAACAAGCTGGAGTCGAAGCTCATCTCACGCGACCCAGTGGTCTGCAAGCGATTCGAGGACGACCCGCTTTGCCACGACACAGGCACTCTCGAGGGCCTCGCAGGGCTGCTCGATCGAACCAATGCTCTATCCAGCGGAAAGATTGTCATTCCCGACAATGCTGGAGAAGGTGGCGTGACGAGAATTTGGATTGGTCACGGAGACCAGGACGGCATCACTAGCCACGCGGCGTCGAAGCGACTATTCGATGCCTTGCAAGTCAAGGACAAGGAGTTCAAGTCATATCCTGGGCATTACCATCGCCGTACGTATACCCTCGGAGCCCAAAGGTAAACGGCACACTGACATTGCCAGTACATGAGGGGCCTAGTCCTGATAAAGAAGCGTTCCTGGACGACGTGGTGAACTGGATCCTGGCCCGGTGCACGGACGCAGTCGGAGTAGATGGCGCAAAGCCAAGGCTATGATGCGCAGTCGGAGCTTTTGAAGACGACGGCGGGCAAGCTGGCGGGGCCATGGAACTGCGGGAGAGTTGTTTCGAATAGCGGATAGATAGCACTAGGTGCATACGCATGTACATACGTCTGTAGGTACATGTGCTAATACGTGTCTTTGGTGGCACGTTTGCACCACGAAAACTATTCGGGCCCATGTCCCTGCAGGAATGACGACGGTTTGATATTGGTACATGTAATAATGCTTTGTGTACGTCAATTGGATTGGCTATTGCGAGAATGTGGTTCAGCGAGCGGGGTTGTACTTAGTGGCAGTGGATATCTTCCTCAACACGTATAGTACATAGTGGTGGTATGTAGAGTCGAACATGTCGAGATGGCATGGGTCGCCCCACAATTGCGGCAATTGACGCACAAGGCGTTGTGGTGATGGACCAGGAACAAGACCGGGACCGGCAGCCAACCGCAACCGCAGTAGAGGCGCAAAATCGGCTTGGAGAGAGCAGCCGCATTGCATTTGGCACTCCCGCACAAGCACGAGGCGCCTCCGCTGCCACCACGGCCCATGTTACTGCGTACCGTCAGCAGAGATGGATACGGCATGCGTGTCTTTAGCCATGGACGCGCTGTCAGGCCCTCGCCCCAAGCCATGTATAGTGCTCACCTCGAGTACTCGACACACGCCTCATTGCGACCGCACGCCCTTCCACATTACGCTTACTCGTCGCCGCCGCTGTCCCGGCCAAAGGCGCGTGTCCACTGCACCCACACGACGACGCCAGCCGCACAGGGCCTCCTATTCCCTTTGCTCCCACCGTCCTCCGCCCGACATCGTACACTCGGCCTCTCCCTTCCCACCATGACGGCCTCTACCCACTCGCATTCACATGCTGGCCATTCGCACCTGCATCACCACCATCACCATGACAACACGTTTCTGCTGTCCAAGAACAAGAATGATGCCGGCGTGCGCATTACCAGAGTTGGCCTCTATGTCAACCTGGGCATGGCCATCAGCAAGGGCTTTGGCGGATACGTCTTCAATAGTCAAGGTAAGGGGTACACATGCAGTCTACGTCGCCCGTACTAACATTGCCCAGCACTTGTAGCCGACGCCATTCACAGCCTTACAGATCTTGTTAGCGACATCATGACGCTCGCAACCGTCGGCTGGTCCCTTAAGCCGCCCACCAGTCGCTTCCCCAGTGGATACGGAAAGGTCGAAAGCTTGGGATCGCTGGGTGTCAGCGGAATTCTGCTAGGTGGAGGCTTCTTTATGGGCTGGACCGCCCTCATTGCCCTCTGTCAGCAATTCTTCCCCGGAGCTGCCGAAGTCGCGGAACACTGGGGTCTGCTACCACATCATCACCATCACCATCATGGCATTGAGGGCATGGGCCCAAACATCAATGCCATCTGGCTCGCTGCTGGCTCAATTGTGATCAAGGAATGGCTATACCGAGCGAGTAAGCAACACACGCGACACTAACTGGGCTAATGCGCTAACGTTTTTCACAGCACTCAAAATCGCTGAAGAGCGCAAATCCACCGTCCTCGCTTCCAATGCTTACCACCACCGCGTCGACTCTCTCACGGCCTTTGTCGCCCTTCTCCTGATTGCCGGCTCAAACGTTTTCAACAACGCACAATGGCTTGACCCTGTCGGTGGACTGGTCATCTCTCTTATGGTTGTTCAAGCAGGCTGGGGCAACACTAAGCAAGCACTATTGGAATTGGCCGATGTGGGTGTAGATCAGGAGATGAAGGACAACGTCCGAAAGGCAGCAACTAAGGCTCTCGAAGGCATCACAACTACAGCCGAGCCAGTAAACGTAAGGGCAATTCAAGGTGTCAAAGCGGGTCAGAACTACCTCATGGATATCGAACTCGGCGTAGCTGGCGCATGGACTGTCGAGCAGACACGCAGTATCGAGGACAAGGTCCGAGAACAAGTGGGCACTCAAGTACGGGGAGTGAAGAAGGTTCGCGTCCGGTTCGTGAGCAACACAGCAAAGGAGCCAGACTTTTTGGATGAGTTCATACCAAGCGACACCACTGTATTGCCGGGCTCAGAATCAGAAGCAAAGCATGACCACGCACATGAGCATGGTCACAGCCATGATCACGAGCACAGCACTCCAACCGACGGTGCAAGGCAAAGGAAATGAGTTGGATACACTTCTAGACAAGCATGACTGGGCGTTCTGGAGTTGGGCATACCAAGACTACCCGGCGGTATATATCAGGCCATTTGGCAACTTGGACGTATATAGACAACTATGTATCGAATCCGTCATTCCCCCGTGACTAGGCCCCCCATTATTCTAGACCAAGACTTTTATCGCGCGAACAGCTGTCCTCTTCAGGTACGCCATCGGCGTCTGAAAAGAGAGCATGTTAGCAAGTAAGCAACAGGGGGGATGGTCGGCCAGCTGCAATTTATCCGCCGCCAATAGCGCGCCAGTGGATGATATGCACGTCCTGCAGGCACCGCCGGTAAATGTGTCTTAGCTCTCCCGTTCATTGTGGGTCGCTTTGGGTACGGGTACGGGGTATGGGTATGGGTGGAGAGAGGATTCACCGTTGGGCACTCACTTAGTGCTCTGTTGGTGTGTATATACACGATTCTGGTAGATTTTGTATGCTTACATAGGTTGTTGTTGTTGTTGGTACAAGATGTGAATTAGTAAGTACTACTACAGCGGAAACTGGGGATCCAAGAAATAAAGAAAAAAAAAAGAATCAAAAAGTGTTCACTCGTAAAACTACAAAATCAAATCTTGCAGAAGAGAAGTCGTATATAGTATATAGTATGTGTATTCATCTCAGTCTACGAAAGAAACTTTGAACACTCTGCTTCTGGAGAATCGGCCGCGTTCAGAAGTGCAGAAGCTTGATGTCGCCGATGTGCCGGGGCCGCCGCATTGGCAGACGGCAGATGGCTCCCTGGGGGATGCTTAGTTCTTTTGTGTGGTGGAACTGCAGGAGATGATGAGACAGTGATGATAATGCGTGGGATATGTCGATATCGTCTTCAAGATAGATATGTCATGCCCTTTTATATACTATGGCTATCCACCAGTCGGGCTTTTCTCTCACTCTTTCTGGTCAGGTGCGCTGAGACTCTCGTGATGTATCGAATTGGAGCAGGCATTGATGATGCTGGTGGTGAGGGTGTACAGGCCTTTGCAACATGTATCAACGTTTACGCTCTAACTTGCAGTATGTCCTTGGGCTTGTTCTAGATATCCAAGCTGCTGATTTGCTGACTTCTGTATTCCGCGCCTTGGCAGCATCTAGCCTGCTCTTTTATCTAGAGTTGTTCAGTAGGGGTTGAGTAAATACGAGGGCTTGGAATAGACATCCTGGGGCAGGGAGACGGGGAGTTGTAAGGTATAAAAGAGCCGCAAGCGAGACTGATGCTAAGACTGATGAGGATGCGTGAGCTATATGATGGTGTTTCAGGTGATTGATAGCGGCGAGGAAGCAGTAAGACAGGGGTGGTGGTATACGAGTAGATGTGGGTTTCTGGACGTGGTGTAAACAGGTTATCCAACTTGGACTGAGGGAACACGAGGGGAATCCTATGTGTTTGCATGCGTTTCAACAATGCAGTACTACTAGACAATGAAACATGGTACATGTGGTGTCTCAGGAAACCAGTGAAGAAAAAATACGAGTTCTATTGCATATTGTAGAATTGGAGTAAGCGTATAGTAAGCTCTAGTAGATTGAAATAAGCTTGGGATAGTAGGGAACGGTTACGAAAAGCAAGCGGATAAGCGGGTTGTCTTCGTATAAGAGCCTAGGCCTACCACCCAGGTAACCGATTCGGCTGACTTGGGTTACAGGTCTTCGGTCAACAGAACCGTGAAGGTAGGACAAAGCAGAAAAATACCAGATGTTTTCTATGCTGCCAAGTACACATGTACATGCATGTTGGTTATGATATTGTAGCCCAGATAAGTCTAACGCTTAAACTGATTCCAAGCAGGGGTTATGAGCAATGAGAGCTTATGATTATCTCAGTAGCGACCGTACTACTATTATGACAAAGAAGAGTCGCCACTAAACCCTACAACAAAAAAAGTAAGGCATTGATCGCTTCACGCAAAAAACTGTACCTGATTCTACCGATCAGCGGCTTATTATTGGGCGGCTACAATACAAACGCCGAAATGGAGTACCTAAGTTACGAGCTACACCTAGTCGGCGCTAGACGAGCCCCACATCGGCAAAACGGTATGTAAGTGTGATGTACCGCGGGATATGAAGAGGGTCTATCAACACCAAAGAGACTTGACGGCTAATTTAGCAATGCCCGGTGAAGTCATAACACCACAAGTTCCGCCATTGCAGCTCAACACACACCCCACACACTCCGACCATGGCTGATCAGTTTTTGGGCTTCGACCTGAGCACCCAGCAGCTCAAAGGTGGGTTACTTTTTACCCCGCGAGAGCTACCCCACCACCGCCTGTGCATTTAGGTTAACGCAATCGCCGGCTTTCTAGGAATTATCGTCGGTTCTGACCTCAAACTTATTCACGAGGCCAAGGTCGACTTTGACGCAGACCTTTCCAAGTACGGCATCGAAAAGGGTGTCCTCACAAATCCAGATGAGGGCGAGGTATTTGCACCAGTTGCTCTTTGGCTTGAAGCCATCGAGCTGGTGTTGCAGCGCTTGAAGGAGCAGGGCGCAGACTTCTCAAAGATTCAGGGTGTCTCGGGTGCTGGCATGCAGCACGGTACTGTTTTCTGGAATCATGATGCAGAGACCCTGCTGAGCAGTCTTGATTCTGGAAAGACATTACTTGAGCAGTTGGAGGGTGGTGCCAAAGGAGAGAGGAAGGGTGCTTTCAGCCATCCATTCAGCCCCAACTGGCAGGATGCGAGCACACAAAAGCAGTGCGAGGCCTTTGACAAGACTCTGGGAGACCCAAGGAACTTGGCTTTGGCTACTGGAAGCAGTGCTCATCACGTAAGTATCGTGAGCTTTGATTTTATGACTTCCCATTAACCTCTCCAACAGCGCTTCAGTGGACCTCAGATCTTCCGTTTCAGGGAAAAATACCCCCAGGCTTACAAGGAGACTGCTCGCATCTCTCTCGTATCCTCGTTCCTCGCGTCCATCTTCTTGGGCAAGGTGGCCCCGATGGATATCTCGGATGTGACGGGCGCGAACTTGTGGGACATTAAGAATGGACGCTGGCATGAGGACTTGGTCGCGCTCGCAGCTGGGGGAAGCGGAGGCCTCGACGAACTCAAGCAGAAATTGGGCAAGGTTTACGAAGATGGTGGTTCCAGCTTCGGTACCGTCTCATCATACTTCAGCAAGCGCTTCGGGTTCCCATCATCAGCGCAAGTCATTGCTTTCACGGGTGACAACCCGTCGACAATCCTCGCTCTCCCTCTCCGTGCTTCAGACGCCATTGTATCGCTTGGCACATCGACAACCTTTCTCATGTCTACACCACAGTACAGGCCCGATCCTGCGTACCATTTCATGAACCACCCCACAACTGCTGGACTCTACATGTTCATGTTATGCTACAAGAACGGTGGTCTGGCTCGTGAGCACATCCGCGACGCAATCAACAAGGCCTCTGGCGTGTCAGACAAGTCCTGGGACAAGTTCAACGAGACGGCTCTTACCACGCCCGCTCTAGGCCAGGCACAGCCTTCCGACCCCATGCGCCAGCTACGCCGAGTTCGATATCCATGAGGTAGTTCTGACCCGCTTTGACACCTTGAATTGCATATTGTAGAATTGGAGTAAGCGTAT
>Ga0115853_100407_pt1 | contig 13463 bp, 8 predicted proteins | sample InSIn5gowninarea_FD_83867 | JGI IMG/M metagenome (GOLD analysis project Ga0115853, IMG submission 83867)
ATAAGCATCTTGTGGGCTTTGCATGATAATATCTACCGAACTAAACGGTGTATTCACTTTTGCATTCATGGCATCAGGTTCCAAACAGTTTCCGGAAATACTGCTACTAAGACCAAATATGGATTTACGAACAACTCAAATGTTGTAAGCACTACTCCTTATTACTTTTATACATTTGATCCAAATGATATAAGAAGGAATGCAACAGTAGGTTTTTACAATTACACTACAGATAACAAAGAAGTGTTTTTGGCAAGCCCATATGCATGGACATTCCAAAAATGGGATCAGCGTTTCAACAGCAGTACGTGGTTAGCTTCCAATTTAGCTGCTAATGGTAAAGTTGGATATGGCATTAACTGGTGCATTATGCGTTATTCTGATGTGTTACTGATGTTTGCAGAGACAGAGAACGAGATCAATGGCGGGCCAACTACAGATGCTATCACAGCATTAAAATTAGTACGTCAAAGAGCATTTGCATCTAGTGACTGGCCTGAAAAAGTTGACGCATATGTTGCAAGTAAAACTGGCAAGGATGCTTTCTTCGATGCTATTGTTAATGAACGTGCATGGGAATTTGGAGGAGAAGGCGTACGTAAATACGATTTAATACGCTGGAATTTATTAGTTACCAAGATTGCAGATCAGAGAGCCGCACTGATCAACATGATGGACAATGGAATGGCTCCAAACGGATCTACAATACCTACTGCATTATGGTATAAGTATAAAAGCGGTGGTGAAATCATTGATAAAGAAAATATCAATTTTTACAGCAACTTCGATACTACTGGTAAACCTGGTTATACCAAAGTAGATTGGATGAAAGGTTACAGCGATGCGAATAAAACAACCTATAAAGATCAAGCCACTAAGTTCAGCAGCGGTTTGACACAAAATGGAGTAAACAACAGGCACTTGTATCCTATTCATTCCAGTGCTATTGCAGAATCGCAAGGATTGTTGAAAAACTCATATGGTTTCTAATTAAATACTAATTCCATCTAAATGAAAAAAATCTCATTAAATAAAGTAGCAGGTCTCGTACTGGCATCGGGGCTGCTTGCAACATCATTTATTTCCTGCACGAAATACAATGACTGGGATGTAGATAACAGCGTTAATCGTGTGTTTTCTCCTGCAGCAATCACTACAAGTGTTGATGTTACTAAAGTAACGGTCAAATGGACTGTAATGCCTAGTTCTTATGTATATAAAATGCAATTGAGTAAGGATAGCTTACAGTTTACGAATATCATAGACTCATTTACGCTGCGGCCATCAAGTGGAATTACAATAGAGGGCAGTACTGGTTCATTTGTTATTCCTACTGTATTGGATCCAAAGACTCAATACTCTGTTCGTATCATGGGTATTGATACAACCGGTAAGAACCCCGCTTCAAAGTGGGCTACATACACTTTCAAAACCAATTCCTTGTTAACGGAGCCTGTTGCTAGTGATGTAACAGATGAAGCTGTTAGAGTGCAATGGAAAAATAATGGTGCAGCAGTAACTCATATTAAAATCGTAAAGGCATCTGATAATTCTGTAGTAAGGAATGAGCTAGCAATAACAAGTGCAGAAATTGATAAACAAACAAAGATCGTTTCGGGATTGGCATCTGCTACTAGTTATATTATCTACATCTACAGTGGATCTGTTATACGTGGTTACGCTACCTATACAACAAAAGCTCCATTACAAGGTATTATTGTTGATCTTAGGACTATTACTGACAGGCCAACAGTTTTGAAAGATACATTGCTTTCCGCTGCTCTTCAGAATAACAGTATCATACTTTTAAAACGTGGAATGACTTATAATGTTGATGCTCAAACTGCTCTTACTAAAGCTGTTACGATACAAAGCGGTGATGACCTTAGCGTGAATGATAGGGCTATTGTCAATATTACAACTGGTAATGGTTTTGAGTTCCCGGCGAGTGCAAACGTTAGTGCTTTAGTGTTCAATGATGTAAAATTGAAAGGAGCTGGATCTACCAGCAATTATATTGTAGCGATCAAAGCCAGTAATGTTAATGTTGGCAAGATCTATATCAACGATTGCACTGTAGATAATGTACGTGGAGTTGTAAGAGTGGCATCAGGTAACAAAAACACTGTTGTTGACTCTGTTGTAATTAATAACTCCATAGTTTCAAATGTTGGCAGCTATGGTTTAGCGACACAAGAAGCTGCTGCTGCAGACGGATGTAAAATCAATGTGATCAATGTAACGAAGAGTACAATCTATAAAGCAGAAAAGATTATCACCAGTAAAACTGATGCAAGATCTGTTCTTTTCAGTGATTGCACTTTGAACGAAGCGCCTTCTCTTGGTAATTACCTGATAGATTATTCTACTCTTACAACTACTGTCACAAACGGTATAACAATTAGTAATTGCATATTTGGAGTTGGTAAGTCAAATGGTACTAATACTGCGATCAAAGTAATTAGGGCTCTTCCTGCTACTCAAATTACAGCCAGTGGAAGCTATAAGACGAAAGATTATAGCGAAGCAGTAGCTATTGCTGATGGTTCAAATATCCTCTTCAATGCGGATGCCTATTCAAAAAATGCTACTGAATTGTTTGTAGATGCGGCTAATGCAAATTTTAAAATAAAAGATGCATCATTTGCTGGTAAATCTTCAGCTGGGGATCCAAGATGGAGATTATAAATAATCAAACTTTGTAGGAACTAATAAATCTATAGATACTAATAAGGCTGCATTTTTGCAGCCTTATTAGTTTAAACATTATTATTTTTAACCATGCTCAATAAATTAATTCTTTCAATTTTTACACTCTCATTTTTGTTGCAGGCATGTTCTCAGCAAAAGAAAGTTCAGAGTGCCGTAGTGAGTGATGAAGAGGCTGTAGCATTTCCTGGTGCTGAAGGATGGGGTAAGTTTACTACCGGTGGCCGTGGGGGTAAGGTGATGATCGTGTCGAACCTGAATGATGATGGTCCAGGAAGTCTGCGCCAAGCAGTTAATGCAAAGGAGCCACGGATCATTGTGTTCTCTGTTTCGGGGACTATTCACCTGGAGTCGCCTTTATCTATAAAGGGTAATGCAACTATTGCGGGACAGACCGCTCCAGGTGATGGGATTTGCCTGGCTGATTATCCTGTTCAATTAGGAGGTGATAATATCATCGTCCGTTATATGCGTTTCAGAATGGGGGATAAGAACCAGAATAAAGGTATGGTAAATGGTGCCGGTGGTGATGACGCTTTTGGCGGTATCAGGCGTAATAAGATCATGATCGATCATTGCACAATGAGCTGGAGCACGGATGAAACCTGTTCTATATATGCGGGTGACAGCACTACTTTGCAATGGAACCTGTTGTCAGAGCCTTTGAACTATTCCTATCATTTTGAAACAGGTGACCAGGATTTTGAACACCATGGTTATGGTGGTATCTGGGGTGGTAAGCATGCTTCATTTCACCACAATCTTTTTGCTCATTGCAATAGCAGGACACCTCGTTTCGATGGTATCCGGAACAGTCCCATTGAAAATGCTGATTACCGTAATAATGTGATCTATGATTGGGGAGAGAACAATGTGTATGCAGGTGAGGGTGGTAATTACAATATCGTGAACAACTATTATAAATATGGTCCTTCTACAAAGAAAAATGTAAAGAACAGGGTAGTGAATCCGTACAAAAAAGAGCCAAAGATCCCGTTTGGAAAATTTTACCTGTCAGGAAATTATGTGGATGGCGCACCGGATGTAACTGCCAATAATTGGTTGGGTGTAACCATGGAAAAAGGCACGGATGCTGATGCCGTGAATGCAAAAGTGAATACACCGTTTAGTTCGGTAGATATTATCATGCAAAGCCCACAAGATGCTTATGAAGCTGTATTGAAAAATGCCGGTGCTTCTTATCACAGGGATACTTTAGATCAACGGATCATTAATAATGTACGGAACAGAACGGGTGGTTTCATTGATGTACAGGGTGGTTTTCCTCATGGTACTGCATATTCCATTTCTGCCAGAGCATGGCCTGAATTGAAGTCTATACCAGCACCTGCTGATACGGATGCAGATGGTATGCCAGATGACTGGGAAAAGAAGAATGGTTTGAACCCTGGGGATGCTGCTGATGCCATTGGTAATAAGCTGCATAATATTTACACCAATGTTGAAGTGTATATAAATAATTTGATAATCAGATAATTTGAAAGTTGGATAATACAACAATTATTGTTTTATGGATTTAATTATGAAGAATGAAGGGGGGAGGTTAAGATGTCGTGTGGTGTATTTTTCTATTTTATTGTGTTTGTTTTTTATTTCAGCAAGTGCGCAACAACTGGCATTTCCTGGTGCAGAAGGATTCGCAAAATATGCAACTGGCGGGAGAGGAGGAAAAGTTGTAGCTGTTACGAATTTAAATGATGATGGTCCGGGAAGCTTCCGTCAGGCATTCAATGAATTCCCCGGCGAACCTATAACTATCATTTTCAAAGTAGGTGGTATCATTGATCTTAAATCACCAGTCAAGGTAAACAGGTCGAATGTTACCATTGCTGGACAGACAGCGCCGGGTGATGGTATCTGTCTGAGAGGGCATTCATTTGTGATCAGTGGAGGCGGTAAAGGTGGTCCAAAAGGAAATATCATTGTAAGATATTTACGTTCACGTCCGGGCACTAAGTTCTCAACAGGAGTTTACGGATTTGATATGGAAAATTGCCAGAACGTGATGGTAGACCACTGCTCCTTTAGCTGGGCCAACGAAGAATGTGCTGCCATGTACGACAATAAAAATGTAACCGTTCAATGGTGCATTATCAGTGAAGGTTTGTATAATGCAGGCCATGCAAAAGGTCTTCGCTCATATGGAGGTTTATGGGGAGGGCAATACGCTTCGTACCATCACAACCTGATCGCACATCAAAACAGCCGTACGGTAAGGTTTAATGGTGCAAGAGCTCATGATACAATGGCTGTTGTTGATTACTGCAATAATGTAGTTTATAACTGGCGTAGTGCGAATGCCTGTTATGGAGGAGAAGTGCAGATCAATGGAGGCGTATCGCAGATCAATATGGTGAATAATTATTACAAGCCGGGGCCTGCAACTGCTACTGAATTAAAATTTGTTCATGCCAACTATGATGCAGCAAAAGCAAAGGTAATTGGTCAGTGGTATTTATCAGGAAATGTTATGGAAGGCGATACACGTATGACTAAAAAGAACTCTTTAGGGCTTGATCTTGCATTACTACCGGATGCTGCCAGTCGTAACCTGTCGGTAGTGGCAAAGCCTTTCGACATAAGTGCCCAGGTGCAGTTACAAACTGCAAAGGAAGCTTATGATCGGGTACTTGCCAGTGCTGGGGCCATTTTGCCTGTAAGAGATGCTGTTGATGCACGGGTGGTTAATGAAACACGTACCAAAACTGCCCCAGGAACGGGTACTGCAGGCAAGGGCATCATAGATGATGCGAGTGTAGTCGGAGGCTGGCCTGTTTACAAGACAGCAGCAGCTCCTAAAGATACAGATGGTGATGGATTGCCAGATGATTGGGAAAAGAAAAATGGCTTGAACCTTTCTGATGCAGCAGATGGTAGTGCCATTGCCGCCAACGGGTATTCAAACCTGGAGAATTACCTAAACGCAATACATTGATGTATTGAAGATATCTTAAAACAAAAGGGTTGGAAGTTTGCTGTTTGCACTTCCAACCCTTTTGTTTTACATTCTATTTAGATCATTTAACAGGGTCCAGCTTTGTGTCCACTGTGATCTTTACAGTTTTTGCAATTTTATCCTTTACGAGTGAGGGGATCTTAATATTAAAATCAGCGACCTGGATGTTAAAAGATGCCGCAGCCTTTAAGCCATCACCATCTACTTTTATGTTTCCTGTTGTTTGTACTTCTTTAGTAACACCATGGATCGTGAGCTGACCTTTAACCTGTACTGGATAGGTGCCGGATTTTTGATAATTGATCGCAGCATTATTCACGATCTGTCCTTTAAATTCAGCCTTAGGGAACTTATCACTCTCCAGGTAATCTTCATTAAAGTGTTCCTGCATTTCTGCGTTCTCAAATTCAAATCCTTTGATCAGGGCCGAAAATTGCAGTGAGCCAGTCTTGGTATCTAAAACACAGGCAACTGATTTATGTTTGGCTTCTATATCTTCTAATGGAGCAACAGAGTAGAAATTGATCTTTCCACTTTTGGTATAAAATTTATCCTGTGACTGTGCCCATATACATAAAGAAAGAAAGCTAAAAGCAAATAGAAATCTTTTGTTCATACCTGTTATTTTTTACTCTTCACCAATATACAACGGTTTAGGATAATGTCAGAACCCAGGAGTTCATCTGTCATAAAGCCAGTACAGGATCCTTTAATAGTTATTTTGCTACCCTCCTGTATAGATGCAACCTGTTGTATAAAGGTTGTATCCATACTGCACCTGACCGACGACATAGCCCCGCTTTCACCTAATGAAACAGTAGCAGATCCTTCTTCTTTCTCAATTGATTTTACATTTCCGCTCACTTCTATCACCTTTCCTAAGTATTGCTTATTAGCAGTTGCCGAATCCTTTTCAAATGCCGCGATCAGTTCCGGAGCTGTAATGCTCGCATCGGTTTTCACTTCTGTTAAAGATTTTACCTTGCCTGTATAGATACTGTAAGCATACCAGCCTCCCGCAATTATAGCAAACAGGAGAACAATTAAAATGATCCGTTTCATGATTTAACTTCTATTTCTGATTATTAGAGTGAATACGTAAAAGTTAAGCAAAGAGCTTCATTGATTTGAATTGAATGCAAGTTATTGATTGGTTCACTGACCGTTTTTAACACTTGGTTTATAACCCTTCTCTTGTCCGGCAGTTTTATTTTCCAGTGATTTTTCAATGGCTTCCTCAAACCTGATGGGAGGCAGATTACTTTTTTCCATCTCCTTCTTATACTTACGGTAATATTTCTTGTTGTTTTTTACACCTACACTGGAAGCCATGCCACTGAAGGTCATCTTGACAATATAGTTAAAAAATGAGCGGTCACGTTTTCTTTCAAAAAATACAATACTGCTTTCTCCTTTATTGTTCTTTTTGATAATGAATGTATTCGCCAGCATAGAAAGAAAGTCCCTTAAAACAGAAGACCTGGTCTCTTCTCCGTTTTTCACGAGCTTGATCTTTAAATTCCGGTAAAACATATTCATTTCTCCCAGTGAGATATATTCATTTCCAATAGCCCTTAAATGCAAGGAATCGATGTTACCTGATGTGATCTTTATATTGGACAAAGGAATCAATACCGGGTTAAGAAAACTTAATGAAGAAGTGGGCTTCATACGTAATGTCATCAAAAAGCTGTTGAGCGAATCTGTGTAGGATTCTTTTACCCTGAGACTTAATTGGGCTGAATCCATGAGCATGGCATCTGCACTCAATGCTAAAGAGTCATGTTCCAGGAGATTGTGGTTCCTGATGTTACCCAATGAAGCATTCAATTCAGTTAATGCCAGTATGCCTTCTTTCCCGGTTTTGGGGTTTAATTCTGTGTAAGTAAGTAAACCTCCAACCAGATTGATCCTGTTAATAGAGACAGGTTGTGCGATCTTTTTTATCATCTCAGTAGGGAGTACTTTGATAATCCCGCCCCGGAAAGGTGCCCGTTTATCACGGTAAATATTTATTTGCGGACGTTTAAAGCTGATCGTATTGGCCTGGAAAACACTATCCTTGTTATACTGCTCGAGGTCGAATCCTGTGAACTTTGCCGGGCCGGAATAAAATGAAATATAATCCGTCTGGAAGGGAGCCGCTGCAATAAATGAATCCCTGCTCAGGGTAGGATGGTAAACAAATGAGTCCAATGTCATTTCTTTGTCCTTTGCATCATACCCGGCGTTAAACCATTTGATGGTTGTATTGCTGTCTGTGTATTGTCCTGTAGTGGTACGCACCCAGGCTGTCACATTCAATTTTGCCAGTTTATGGATATCTGTTATGGCATTCGATGATAATTGGAGATTTCCTAATGAAGCTTGTTTGAAAGTAAAACGATTGCCCTTTCCTGTAGTAAAACTGTTTGGGTTTTCAAGCGTCAGGCTGGTGAGCAATGCACTCCAATTCAATTTTTCAGGCCCGGGTTTCAGATGAATGTTTGCAATATCAACATTTACTGTTCCTTTCTCAACCCCTATTACCTCACCGCTTGCTTTAGTAAAAGTGGCTGATTCATTTTTAAGTGCCAGTCTTCCAATGGATAATTCTTTTTGGTGTAAAGCCAGGTTTTGAATGGTTAAAACTCCTTCGTCCGAACGTGGTAAGTTGAGCCTGATCACAGAATCATTCTTATGAATTGATGTTTGTATAACGGGTTCAATTGCAGATAGCTGCCTTATTGTGATATTGGAATTTTTTGAACCTGTGTTTTCTTTGGCCTTTTTTTGACTCCATTTACTGAAAAATATATCCGGGCTCTGTAAGCGCATTTGCGCTATATCTATATTCTGCTGAAATAGGGAATTGATATTCACAGAAAATTCTGTCCTGGGCACTGAAATCCGTAAAGTATCACCGCCATTTGACTGCTCTAGCTTTAATTTTAAAATATAAGATGAAGATTTGTCCGCAATATGGTAATCAGAAGTAGTGAGGTTTGAAGATCCATTGGAAAAGTTAAGCTGCTTACCATTAGCGATCAATCCTTCTAAAACTGGTGAATTCCTTTCATTTTGAGTGAACGAAGTAGCCTTTATTGTTTGCAGATCCGTATTAAGTTTTGTATTTCCGTCGTCATAGGACAGAGCAGTGTTGTAACCTGAAATATTTCTGATGATAATATTGCCTTTGCCTCCGCCATTATTAGCTTTTTTTCCCTTTGCCAGGTTGATCGTTGCATTTTGCCAGCTAAGTCCGTCAATAACCATTGACTGTGACTTTTCATCCAGCAGCAAATTGTTCATCATCAACCTGCTTACGTTTGCATTGATGCTTTTGTCTTTATTGGTGACACGCAAGCCTTTCGCCGAAACCAGGTTTTTGCCTGTATATTGTACACTATCCAATCTTGCTTCTATATCTTTTATCCTTATGATGCCTGAGTTGAATGAAAACACATCAATAGCCTGTTTCAGACCTTCATTATTTTTCGATGCCAACAGTTTATTACTTTGAAGCGAAAGGTTAGCATTTTGCAAACTAAATGAAGCTCCTGAAGGTAGTTGTACTTTTAGTTGTCCATCAATTACATTGATTCTTTCAAGCGTAAGTAGCTCATCTGTACTCCTTAGAATTTGAAACAGGTTTGTTTTTTTATGTTTGGTATTACGTTGTATACCTCTATAATTTATTATCGGATTATAAAGTGTTGCTTCCCGTGCCAGTAAGTTTTCTTCAAAGATCAATTCATACCAGTCGAGGCCTGATAGTTCAAAATGTGGGATCCAGAAATTACGATTATTATGTGCCCCAAATTTTGAAGGGGTAGTGACCACCGCAAAGTTGCTCAAAACAATTTTGGTGTTGCTGAAATGGACACTATCAAAGCTGAATGCTGTGGAGCTATCCTGGTTGAACAGTCGGTAATCTCTGACCAAGAGATCAAATTGCTGTACTGTGACAGGTTTTGCCGAATCCGGGCTAATGCGCAGTCTGCGCATGGAAAAGTCGTCTTTTCTTGAATTGTAAATAGATCTGTGCCTCCTTCCATTAATATCAATCCTTATCCCTGCATCCTTAACTCCAACAAAAGCAAGATCCAGATCACCTGTCAGATCTCTTATAATCTTTTCGGGATCCGGACGGTTTTTGGGCTCTCTTGTTTTTACCGTATCCGGACGGTCAAACACAAAATGGATCATAGGCTCAATACAGTAAACAGAATCTGCGCGGATCAGGTTTTTCCGGTACATAGCGCCAAAGTCCACACCCACAAGTAAAAGTTTCCGGAAAAATATATTGAAACTACTTTTAGATGTATCTGTTGGAATAGCCGTAATGGTACAGCTGTCCAGCACAATTCGTTTCTGTAGGAGTTCGAGTTGGAAATCCTTAAAAGCAAGGAAGTGGCGGCCACCGGGTAGGGCAATTTTCTGGTTATTCGTGCGTAATTCAACACTTTGTTTATTACGCACGTAAGCGTCCCTTTTTACCGACCCATCTGTCATCCGGATGAGATGGAAATAGATATTGGAAAGCACTATGGGCTCACTGGTGGGATCCATTTTGTTGACAAAGCGAAAAACACCTCTTTCGATCATTATTCTTTTCAATCCAAAAGCATCAAATCCATCGAGCAGTGAATTATAGATCCTTCCCAGTTCTTGTGGAATAGAAACAGGCTAATGCGGGAATAATAGTGAGCCAGTTCAAAAAGGAAAGATTACCGCTAAGAATAATATTGAACTGGAATATGACAATCACGATTCCGGCAATATGCCTGGCCAGTCGGGGCCAGAATACAAACCAGGGTGCCACCAGTTCGCCCAGGTGATTGAACCATACGCCAATTTTCAGCACTGTATGAGGTAAGAAATGAAACCACCGGCTTAGAGGACCCGGTATTGGCTGAGTTTCAAAATGAAAAAAGAGCGCAGTGGCTTGCCTCCAGATCTCATCTCCTCGGATCTTGATTAAACCAGCCCCAAGCATAATACGGAAAATGAGCCACCGGAAAAGAACTATAATTGGGAATGGTGGTGCATACCTGGGAAACGGGCGCAGGTCGAGCAGGGGGCAAAGAAATATGGCCAAAAAACCGGTCTCGGTTAATTGTATCTCCCACCCATAGCCATACCACTCCTGTCCCACATGCACAATGGACATATAAAGAAACCAAAGTACACCAAGCATCAGCGCATTTGCATAACCTGCCAGAACAATGCAGGAGAGCGCAAAACCAATCCAGGCGACAGTTAAAAGTGCCGTATCAGAATTCCAGAACCAAAAGACAGAGGGCAAACGCATGAATGCTGCACCTTTACCTCCCAAAGCCCTGCTCCATTGGTTCATGTAAATATCTACAGGAAGGAGTCCATCAGAACCGATCAGGGGAAGTATTTGGTTGATGGCCACCAAAAAGGCAATCGCGTAGATAAGTCCCAGCAGACGTAAAATGACAAAACGGGTTAGCCAGTAGGTTGGGGTATTTTTCACTATTGGAAGTTAAGACTTGTATCATCACTTTTAAACACATCTTTTAAGGCTCTTTTCGCCGCATGATACCCACACATGCCATGAACTCCTCCTCCAGGAGGTGTAGAGGAAGAGCAGATATATATACCTTTTGCAGATGTCTTATAAGGAGATAACCGCAGGGCCGGACGGGTAAACAACTGTCCTATATCTATTATGCCACCATTAATATCGCCCCCGATATAATTTGGGTTATAAGCTTCCATTTGCGCCGTATTCATCACATGCCGCCCAATCACCAGGTCCCTGAATCCAGGAGCGAATCGTTCTACCTGTTTTTCAATCCGCTCCGTCATATCTTCTGTTGAGCCATTGGGAACATGGCAATAAGCCCAGGCTGTATGTTTTCCCCCGGGAGCCCTGGAAGGATCAAATAAACTTTGCTGGGCCAGCAACACAAATGGCTTTTCAGGATGTTTTCCCTCTGATGTTTCCTGTTCGGCAGCAGCGATCTCTTCAAAGGTATTACCCAAATGAACAGTACCTGCCTCTCTGCATACTGACGCAGTGAAAGGGATGGGTGCTTGTAAGGCCCAGTCAATTTTATATACACCCATTCCATACCGGTACCTTTCCATTTGCCATTTATATAAATTAGAGAATCTACATCCTGCTATTTCCAGTAGCTGCCTGGGTGTCACATCAAACAATATGGCATGAGCAGATGGTAACTGGTTAAGGGAGCGGACATAAAAATCAGTTTCAATGGTCCCACCTAAAGAAACAAAATAAGCTGCGAGGGCATCTGCAATGGCATGAGATCCACCCCTTGGAATAGGCCATCCAACAGAATGCCCTGATGCCAGTAATACTAATCCGATTGCAGAGGTGGCCCAGTTAGATAAAGGTTGTATGGAATGAGCTGCCATTCCGGCCCACAGTCCCCTGGCCTCATTGGAACGGAAACTTTTAACCAATTGGGTGGCCGGCATGATTGCCTTCATTCCGAATTGTGCGAAGTTGACCGGGTGCTTTGGAATGCGTAAAGGACCGAGTATATCGGCTATCAACCGCCTCCAGTTTTTTACCAAAGGTTCTATAAGTGCCTGGTAAGAATCTTTATCTACGCCCAGACTACTGGCAGTTTGGTCAATCGATCCGTATAATGCAGCGGCTGCTCCATTATCTAATGGATGAGCCGCTGCAACAACAGGGTGTATGAACTCCAGGCCAAATTGATGGAGCGGAAGTGTTTGAAAAAAAGGGGAACCAACCGCAAGTGGATGAATTGCAGAACACACATCGTGTACAAAATGGGACAATGTCAACTCAGCCGACCGCAATCCTCCACCGATCTTATTTTTAGATTCCACGAGCAAAACAGAAAGACCACTCTTCTGCAAAGTAATAGCTGCAGCCAACCCATTTGGCCCGGATCCCACTACCACTGCATCATATTCTCTTTTACTCAAACCCATTCTAAATATTTTAAATATTTATACAACCATTCACACCTTTTAAGCCAACAGATCAAAATAAAGACTTAAATTAAGCTCTTAAAGGATATTGAGTACGAACCAGTTTTTAGTAAGCTGCAGATGTAACCCGAAAATGAGGAAAGATTATTGTAAGGAAAGGTATGATGTTTTTATACTGTTCAATAGAACTTTTTAACTAAAAAACTGTTCCTTCATTTTGCATTCTATAAACATTTTAGATTTTACATTTATAGCTCGCTATGCAGAAATCCGGAATGTGCTCAGGATGTTTACCAGCAGATCAATTTGCAGTTTATGCGCGTTTTTGAGCGAAAAAAATATTTAAGGTCTTTTGCGATCATTGGCTTTACACTACTGTTTGCGTTTGGCGCTCTTCATGTGTGGTTCAGCTATAATGCCTCAGACTTTCTTGAAGATATTGTTAACCAGAGGTCCCACGGAAAATTAAAGCTGAAAGTAAGAGGGCTTCATTTTAACTATTTCACTAATTATATAGAAGTAAGGGAAGGCTCATTGATGACAGGGGATTCCCTATCTCACCCTGCTACCTACAACATTAAGCTGCGAAAGTTATCACTCTTTGTAAACTCTTTCTGGCCTTTGCTTCTTCAACGCAAACTTCTACTCGACTCTATGAAGATTTATGACCCGAGGGTAGATGTTTACCGTTGGCGTAATGATACGGCAAACGCAGTGATTGAAGATGATGTTTCTATTCCACAAGAACTGGGAAGGATCTATAATTCACTGCTCGATGGATTTGATGCTTTTGGATTGAAAAGAATAATGATCGAAAGAGGTGTTTTTCGCTTTGTCA
>Ga0115853_100408_pt1 | contig 13458 bp, 17 predicted proteins | sample InSIn5gowninarea_FD_83867 | JGI IMG/M metagenome (GOLD analysis project Ga0115853, IMG submission 83867)
CGGCACTCTGCATCGATACGCACTATTTACAGACGGAATTCCACAACATCTAAGCAAGCACATCGAAGCGTGTCCAGTCATCAAGAAAATGTTTGTGCCTGTAGAAAAGCTGTCCCAAGCAGAAGCGGCGATCAGAGATCATGGAACCCCGGAGAGTGTCTTTTTCCAGCAGACCGCTGATTACGCCGCAGGAAAGAGAGTTGAAGAATAGTGGCATATAAACACCAGGTATCTATCTCAGAAAGTGGTACGAGTGTCCTTTCGCCTGTTGAAGCTGCAGCCGGATTGCCCGTCTATTTCGGTACGGCTCCTATCCATTTGACAGACAATCCATCCGCATATGTGAATAAGCCGGTACTGGCCTACAGCTATGAGGAAGCGGTAAAGGCCCTTGGATACCATTCCGACTGGAACGACTATACACTATGCGAGGCTATCAAAGCTCAATTTCAGCTTTTTAACGTTGCGCCTGCTGTATTTGTCAACGTGCTTGATCCTTCCATCCACAAGGAGAACGTGGCGGACAGCGCGATTACTCTCTCATCAGGTAAATACACAATTGCTGTTGACGGCGTGCTACTGTCGACCCTGATCGTAAAACTCACTGGTGCGGGTAATGCTTTGGTGCGAAATAAGGACTATACAGTTGTATTCAATGGATTAGGGCATCCTGTAATTTCTCGCGTGGATGGTGGGGATATTCCGGCGAACCAAACCTCATTGACTGTATCCTACGATAAACTCACGCCTTCCACCGTAACAGAAGCACAAATCATTGGTGGAATCGATTCAGGAACAGGCAAGGTGACAGGACTAGAGTTGATCAACAAGATTTTTCCGTTGTATCGACTTGTACCTGGGCAAATTGTCGTCCCGAAACACTCGAAAAAGCCAGCCGTTGCGGCAGTCATGAAAGCAAAATCAGTAGGCATTAATAGTTTGTTCAAGGCAATGGCGATTGCCGATATCGATTCATCTTCAACAGGAGCTGGCGTTTACACAGAAGCACCAGCATGGAAAAACAACAACAATTTCAGTGACCCACACCTAGTGGCCTGCTATTTGAAAGCGAAATTGGGCGACGAGATTTATCATTTGTCTACGCAATTTGCAGCGTTGAATAGCAAAGTCATGGCTGAAAACGGCAACGTTCCCTATGTATCGCCTTCCAACAAAAACATTCAAGCGAACGCTGTCGTAAATGAAGCTGATACGGAAATCAACCTCGGCGTAGATCAAGCAGCCTATCTTAATGGTGAGGGGATTGTCACGGCAATCAATTTCGTCGGTGGATGGAAGATGTGGGGAAATAACACGTCTGTCTATCCAGCCCATACAGATGTGAAGGACAGATTCATTCCCGTCCGTCAGATGTTCAACTGGATCGGAAACACGCTTATCTTGACCCATTGGCAAGTGGTGGACGATCCAACAAACAGAAGGCTGATTGACACGGTTGTGGACTCAACAAACATCTGGTTGAATGGACTGACAGCGCAAGGTTCCATACTCGGCGGGCGTGTAGAATTTAGAGCAGCGGATAATCCGGTCACATCGCTGCTGGACGGAAAAGTTTCTTATCGGTTGTTCCTTGCTGCTCCCGTACCGGCTGAAAACATCGAGTTCAAACTTGAATTTGATGTGGCCTATCTTCAAAATCTCTTTGCAGCCTAATCATACAAGGCAGGTGAATAAACAATGGCAAACAAATCAATTCCTGATCGCCTTAAGGATTACATGATATACAAAAACGGTACAACAGACCTCGTGGGGGTGGCAGATATCCAATTGCCATCCTTTTCTTTTGCTACAGAGGAAGTCAAAGGAGCTGGGGTATTTGGGAGCTTTGAATCTTCTGTCGGGTCCTTCGGCTCTCAAAAAATCACCCTGAATTGGCATTCGATCACAGATAGAATGTTTGACTTTCTGGAGCTGGGTGCTCATCGGCTAGATTGCCGTGGAGCTCTACAAGAACATGATCGTAGCTCTGGTCGTCTGATTACCCGTGCCCTACGGATCGTCGTTCAAGGGCACACCACCAGTGGAGAACTAGGAAAGCTAGAAAAGAACGCAACAACAGATAGCAGTACAGAAATGGAAATTACGTATATCAAAATAGAATTGGACGGAAAAAACATCTTGGAGCTCGACAAATTAAATTACATCTATCGAGTGAACGGCAAGGATCAGTTAGCGGATACGCGTCGGGCGCTTGGACTATAGAAGGGAGTTTTGCAAAAATGAAATTGCCACTGCCATTAGAAAAACCATTGAGGGTAGACGATAAGGAGATAACCTCCCTCACGTTCGATTTCGATAAACTGACAGGCGCGGATGTTATTAATGCTACCGATGAGGCCCGCCAGATTAGCGGATTTTCCCCGAATGACATGCAATCTTCGACTTTCCGGGCGGTGCTTGCCGCAAAAGCTTGCGGAGTCCTCTACCATGATCTATTAAGATTGGGGGCACGGGATTTTTTTCGAGCAGTAACAGCGGCACATGCTTTTTTGCTCGGTATGGATTTGAAGGAGATGGAGGAGATAGAGAAGACGGAGGAATAAGAGAGTTACGGAAACTCGTACTCAATATGGCGAGGAACACGCATACCACCATGGAGTTTTTCCTTGGCATGACTTTGAACGATTTAAATGAATGGGTAATAGCAGCCATGGAAATGACGGAGGGAGGCGAAATGGATGGGTAGGAAACTGTATGAATTCACAATCAAGATGTCTGGGAAAATGAACAGATCGTTCACCAGCGCGTTCGATAACGCTTCCCGCCGTATGCAGGATATGCGAAAAAAAATCAGCGAATATCAGGCATCTATTGAGAAGGCAAATGGCAAACTGCAATCCATGACCACCTTGCACTCGAAAATGTCGGCCGCGATAGCGAAAACCAAGAGCGGTCTTGCGGCTTTGGAGCGGAAATACCGAAGTGGCGCGATCAGCGAAGAGGTGTACAGACGGGAAAGCCAGAAGCTGCAAAACGACCTCCAGCGTTTTACCAGCGTCCAAAAAAGAGCGACCGCACAGGTCGATAAGTTTAAGAAGAGTGTATCAGAGCTCAATCGAGAAATGAGAAGTGAATCAAACAATCTGAACGCTTATTCTCGCCAACTTCAAACCATGGAGGCAAACGCACTTGCTGCGGGAGTCTCCATAGGGGAAATTGCGTTGGCAGGGGCTGCTTTGATACCTGTTGGTGGGTATCTTGGTACGGTTGGGGTTGGTCTGGCTGGGATTGCTGTCGGAGCAAAGACTGCGAAATCTGCTTTTGACTTGATGATGGATAGCGTGAGCAAAGCGGCTGATCGAGAATACAACATCGAAGTCATTCAATCATTGCTCCGGGACCAAAAGAAAGCTGATCAGTTGTTCAACTGGATGGAGAAGCGTGCCATTGAATCCCGTTTCGGGATGACGGACTTCTTTGAATCTGGCCAGGCGTTTTTGTTTAAAACGAAAGACCTGCGGCAAGTCCAAGCATTACTAGATATATCCGAGAAGCTAGGGACGATCAATAAACAACAGGGGATGCAGGGGGCGGCTATCGCTCTCAACGAGTTATTGATTGGCGATACTCAGTCTATCGTTGAGCGTTTTAACATGCCAAGGTCAGACATCAAGAAGTTTGCCAAATCAGGAATTGACGGCATTATCAAGGGCATGAATGAGCTGCTAGATAAACAGAACATCGATGCCAAGCTGTTGAGTGATGTGGATACAACTGGTCTTGTTATGTATGAACAGCTCGTGGAAAAGCTTCAACTGACATGGACGAAAATGGGGGTAGAAGCGTTAGACGCTTTGAAACCAACGCTAAAAGAAATCGACAACTTGACCAAAACAGAAGCGTTTCAAGATTTGGCGAAGCTAGGGTCAGATGCTTTTGCGGAAATGGGACGAACTGTTACGAAGTCCGTCCAGTTTGTATCTACTAAGCTACAGACGATTTTCAATAATCCTGAATATAAGAAGTTGGATGTTTGGGGGAAAATCGAGTTTATCGTAGCGGATGCATACGAGACGTTCAACAAATGGTGGAGCTCAGGCGGGAGTGAAGCCACGCAACGTGTCACTTATGAAATGGCATCGAAGCTCGGTGAGTTGATCAAAGCGGCAGCTTTACCTCTCATTCCAATTGCCCAAGACGTAGGATATGATGTCGGCAAATCGATCATTCAAGGCATTTGGGATGGAATGTGGGGAGAAAACAAGCTGGAGACTCCCTTTAGCAAACTGGAAGCCCGAATAGAGAGCATGAGGGCTGCTGGTCAAGATCCGACCACTACGCCTGTTTATGGCGGGCCAAACGCAACCATGACAGCAGGGCTGGAACCTGCATGGTACGAAAAAGCGTGGGATTGGGTAAATGGTTCCCATGCAAACGGATTATCTTATGTCCCGTTCGATGGATACAGAGCGGAGCTTCATAAAGGGGAACGTGTATTGACTGCCCAACAGAATCGTAATCTCGACTCCAATCTATGGTCGAGAGCGAATCAGGCGTTGTCGTCACGCAACGGGAATCAAACACTTGTTTTTCAGTTCTCACCAAACCTTTCAGGCGGAAACCGGGCGGAAAACGAGTCGATGCTCCGAGACTCCTATCATGAATTCAAGGCGAATATGCAGCGGTTCATGAGGAATGAGAGGGCGGTGAAGTTTTCCTGATGGCTGGAACATATACAACGAATGCAGGCGACATGTGGGACTGGATCGCATTTAAAACAATGGGCAGTGAGTATTTCATGCCACAGTTAATGGAAGCCAATGTAAAGCATCGTGAGACGGTAATCTTTTCATCTGGAATCGTCCTCGTTGTTCCCGACATTGGCAATGTCACGACGCAGGATACATCAAATCTGCCTCCTTGGAAGAGGGACTGATGACAGGTGGCACAGCCAAGACGAGTCCATTTTGAACTTCACTATGACAACAAGAATATTTCGAATGACCTCCAGCCGTACCTCACCTCGTTTGAGTACACCGACAATCTCTCTGGCACGGCGGATACCCTATCTATCAACCTAGCGGATCGGGAACGCCTTTGGTGGGCAGCATGGATGCCAGAATTGTATGCAAGCCTAAAGGCAAAAATCATCCGAGAAAACTGGATCGATGACGGGAAAACGGATGCCTTAGATTGCGGGTATTTCGAGATCAATGAGATCAGCCTAACAAGTCCACCCAATGCGGTCAGTATCCAAGGCGTGTCTGTGCCAGATGCATCAACGATCCGGGCACAACGAAAATACCGTGCATGGGAGAAAACGCGTTTGTCTGTGATCGCAAAAGATATTGCAGGCCAGAATGGCCTCAAACTTCTCTTTGATGCAGAAGACGAGGACTATGATCGGATTGAACAAACAGAGGAAACCGATCTTGGTTTCCTCATGCGCCTGTGCGATGATGCTGGCATTGCTGTTAAGCTGACCGGCAAACAGATCAGTTTATTTGATGAAGCCAAATACGAGGAGAAACCTCCAGCTTTTTCGCTCAATTACGCAACGTCCAAGATCAAAGGCTTTTCGGCACATGTGACCACGACAGGACTCTATAATCGCGCGGTTGTGAACTATCACAGTCCAAAGGGGAAAAAGAAGATCCACCACACCTTTATGCCCCCCAACGCTCCCAAAACGGGTCGTACGCTGTATATCAATGAGCGCGTAAAGGATAGACGTCAGGCAGAACGAAAAGCCAAAAGTGCGCTGCGCCAAGCGAATAAGGAGCAGAACACGGCAAGCATTACCTTGATGGGAGACGTAAACCTGGTAGCCGGTATGACGTTTATGCTGAACAATTTTGGGGCTGTGAGCGGGAAATACATCATTACCCAAGCTGTCCATGCTTATAGCGGGAATGGCTACGAAACTTCGCTTGCATGCAGAAAGGTATTGGGGTGGTAATGGATATGAAAAACATATTACGTGTCGGCATTGTATCGAGCGTGGACGAGAGGGATGCGACAGCAAGGGTCGTCTTCGGGGATCGCGAGGATGTGGTGTCCTACAACATGGACATCCTTTCTCGAGGTTCTTTTTTGTTAAAAGATTACTGGCTACCGGATGTGAACGAACAGGTATGGTGCCTATTTTTACCGACAGGGAATGCGGATGGGATTATCCTCGGATCGACGTACAATCAAGAGGACCCGGTGCCAATCAAGAACAAAAATAAACGCCACATCCGTTTTGGTGATGGGACATTCATCGACTATGATCGAGAAACGCATACGCTGACCATCGATTTTTTACATCCCGGGAAAATCGTCTTCAATAACGCCGTTATCACATACAACCAAACGACACAGCGAGGTGAACCAGAATGGCGGTCATCGGAAGTCTTGGAGAAGTGATTTTTGAAGTATCTTCCCAGCGTGTTCGTACTTTTGATGAACTGACAAGAAACGGTTCGAGCCGGTGGGTAACCCATGACATCCATCGAAACAAACCGATTCCGGAATTCGTTGGTCCGGGGCTTGAAGAAATTAGTCTTTCCATTCAGTTGAAAGCCTCGCTCGGGGTTGATCCAGAAGCGGAACTGAAAACATTGCGGATCAAAAGGGATACGGGCCAAAGGGATTTATTGGTCATCGGAAACAAACCTGTTTCAATCAGCCAATGGATTACCGAGTCGGTCAGCGAACAACACAAAAACTATGACGGTCGTGGTCGTTTACTATCTGTTCATGTTGAGCTGCGTCTCAAGGAGTATCCGAAAAAGGCGGGAAGCTAATGGCTCAAATCGTAACGATTACCAGTGATTTTAAAGAGATTATTTTCGGCGCGACCGGAGAAACAGAAGTGATCCAAAACGTGAGGACCATCATGCTGAGCATGATTCATACATCTCCGATGTACCGATCATTTGGTTGGGACCCAAACATTGATGCTCCTGTGAATGCTTATATGGCAATCACTTCGGCACGACTCATTGAAAAAATCCAACAATATGAACCCCGCGCAGAGGTCCAGGAAGTTACGTATAAAGGTGATGAAAACGGGATGTTAAAACCTGTGGTAAAGGTGGCGATAAAAGGTGTCTAGGTTTGATTTTTTACCAGATGTATCATTCGCCAATAAATCGCCCGAACAGATCGAAGTGGATCTGATCGCAAACTATGAACAAGAATACAAAAAACCACTTGCACCAGCCGATCCGGTACGACTCTTTATCAAGAGCATCGTGCCTTTTTTTATACAGCAAAGAGTCATTATCGATGACTCTGCCAAACAGAACCTGCTTAAATATGCGAGAGGTAAGTACCTGGACCAAATTGGTATCTTGCTTAACGTAGTAAGAATACGGGCTACAAAGGCTAAGACTACGGTTCGTTTTACCTTATCGACACCAGTATCTCAGACGATCCCAAAAGGGACACGGGTCACAGCAGGGGACAACGTATTTTTTGCAACAACAGTGGACGTCACAGTCTCAAGCGGGGAAACGAAAGTAGAGGTCAAAGCGGAATGTGTTTCCGTGGGTGTGATTGGCAATGGGTATCCAGTGGGGAAGCTGACCCAATTGGTTGACCCTTTGCCATTTGTCCAATCGGTTTCCAATGTCACAGAATCGGGCGGCGGGGCAGATGAAGAGGACGACGATTCATATGCAGAACGAATCCGGCAAGCACCAGAGAGTTTTTCCGTAGCTGGACCATCTGGAGCTTACGAGTTTTGGGCAAAGTCCGCCAGTACCCTTCTCGGGGACGTGAATGTATCAAGCCCAAGGGCTGGAGTAGTAGAAATTCGACCTCTGCTCAAAACAGGCGAGATACCTGATCAGACAATCCTCGATCAAGTCGCTACAGTTTGCAATGATAGAAAAATTCGGCCACTCACCGACCAAGTTTTTGTTTTGGCCCCGACTCAAAAAACATACAACATTGAGGCCACTTACTGGATTGATACAGACAAGGAAAGTGCTGTTACAGCGATACAAGCCAAAGTGAATCAAGCTGTCACTGATTATCAACTGTGGCAAAGAGCTAAACTTGGCCGTGACATTGATCCATCCGAGCTGGTTTTTCAAATGAAAAAGGCGGGAGCTAAACGGGTATCTGTGACAAGTCCAGTTTTTACCACGCTAACCGAATCGCAAGTAGCCAAAGAACACACGGTCAATGTGGTGTATGGAGGGTTGGAAAGTGGTTGATATCTACAACGCAAAGCTCTCGGACATCCTTCCACCATCCATAAAAGAAGACAAGCAGATTCGAGCATTGGCCGCAGCGATTACAAAGGAAATGCAGGACATTTCCTCTGATATGAAACTGGTCCTGATATTCGCTCGGATCGATGAACTAGATTCAGAGGTTGTGGACATTTTAGCCCACCAATTGCACGTTGATTTCTATGATTCAACGTTATCCCTTGAAAGTCGGAGAGAGCTCGTCAAAACAGCAATTGGAGCGCATCGATATAAGGGCACGCCCTGGGCAATCGAGCAGGTCGCATCTATTGTGTTCAAAAATTCATCGGTCCGTGAATGGTTCGAATATGGAGGAGAACCGCATCATTTTCGAATTGAGACAGAACAGTTGATTTTTGAGCCGGGGGATCTGGCAAAGTTCCGCCGTCTGGTGGAAGGAGTAAAACGTAAAAGCTCTTGGCTGGATGATATTGTTTTCAAAATTATTGCGAGCACGATCTGTGTAGAAATTTCAGCCAAGAATTTTGACATCGATTATTTCGTGTGCAATACGTTTTATCCAGCCGAAATCGTTGTCAATGCCCCGAGCTTACCAATCTTTGTTGCCCCAGGCATGCCCATGTTTACAGCAGCGGAATAAATAAAGGAGGGAGTCTCATGCCTATCGGCACCAAACACATATTACGAGATGGTGGACTGCTACCAATCCCGCAATACTTTAATGCCACAAGGGATGAATTTCAGGAGATTCAGGGTAACAAAGGAGCTATGTTTGTGCAACTTCGCGGCTTATCTGCGAAAGAGCCTATTAGCGGCTCCGCTGACACAGATCATATTTTCAACGAGCCTATGTATGGCTTTGTCATTAAGAATGACGGAACGAATGATCTGACATTTACGATTAACAACTACACGTTTACGGTCAAAGAAGGCGAAGTGTTTGAAGATTCATTTGAGCCTTTTACCCAAGTGACCATAAAAACAACTTCTCCGTTTCGGGCATACGGGAAGGGGTGATCAAATGGCAATTAAAGTGGAGCCAGCTTTCCTCGAATTCATTCGCAATACGGTGAGCGCAAAACTCAACAATGCCATCATTACCGTTGATGGGAAGTCTGTCATTCATCCAATCACACAGACCAAACACATGACAAGTGCGAATAAGACGGTTGTGGAGTTGTACGTTTATTTGGACGCAACTGACGCAGCAGGTACTATTACAGAGGCGAAACTGGTCGATGCAAGCGGAGCCGCAATGATTTCCTCTGATGCAAGTATCTCCTCGCACGAAACAGGTGCTTTGCTACTGTTCGAGATTCCTTTTGAAGTGAGGAGTGTGTGAGATGCCTTACGAACGACAATTTTGGGTAGACAGGCTTGTGAATACAGAAACAGGTGAAACGATCCAAGATGGCACCCGTTTCACCGCAAGGCGCATGAATCACATGGAAGAAGGTATCAAGGGACTCGATGACATTGTCATCAGGATGGAAAATCGTATTCTTCACCTGCACGCCAAGATCACGACGGGAGATAGGACTGCCGGAAATAATGGGATTTTTGTCGATACGTTTGACGGCATCCAAGATGCGGTCATTGCCTTAGACAAAACGAAAACATCGATCCAGTCCGTATCAGGAACCAATGTTACTGTCGCGTCTGTTGTAGGCTTCACGGTTGGACAAGAAGTTACCCTAGCGTCTGTTGCCAATCAAGAAGAACGAATTATCACCGCAATCAACACGTCGACACGGGTAATTACGCTAAATACAGCTCCTACATCTACCTATACCGAAAACGCCATACTGGCACGGTCAACAGTTGAGATCGATACGGCAGCCAAACGAATGCGACGAGGGTCAATTGATACGTATAGTGTGAAAATAGCCGTAACGTAAGAAAGGAGGCGGTTGGATGGCGAGCAAATCAACCGTTGTTAACTTCCCCGAATCTACATCACAAAGCCGGTCACAAAAGATAACCATTCCCAATTTGAAACGTGTTGTTTCTGTTACGGTCAACACCGGTAAGGTTACACACTCCGTCAATGGCAACGAAGTGACGATCAATGTCAGCGACGGCTCGTATACCCGGTATACCACCTCAAGTAGTACCGCATCCAAAACGGTGTCAGATACTCGTACCAGCAGTACAGACAGTTTTTCGTCCACCATCAGTTATAACGATGGTACATATAGCGGAACATTGTCCAAGTCAGGAAGTTCGACCTCTTATGTCGTGAGTGGTAGTCCTCCTGGTCAAAAAACAGCATCTGATACTCGATCAGCTTCTCATGAACGTGCGGTAGATTGTTCTCAGGCGCAAAGCGGTGCATTAGCGAATCTACCAGCTTCTGTATCTTATTCAGACGGTGAAGGGTATTCAGGGGTTTTGCAACGGACTGGGACGTCTGTTGGATCTTGCCAACGCTATTACTATGGGGACGGCAGGTATTTGTATACAGCTTCTGCAACAGGGAACTATTCTGGACAGGTTTCAAAGCCGGACACACGGGTTTACAATTACTCACAAAGCTATTCCGGTACAGTCTATGGTCCTTCTCAAACTTACTTTACCTACTACTATGCATATACCGTAACTGTTACTTATGAAGACAACTTTGGTCAGACGCTGACACTCTCTGCTCCAGCAAACGGAATGAAATTGTCTGTAGGCAACACTTATATGGTCACGGGCACCACATTGGACACCGATCCTGGTGATATCGTTTCTGTCTATGTACGTGTAAACAAAGGGACGAATTATCGGATTGCCCAAGGCTCAGTCGATGGGGTAAATCCGTTAGCCTTTAACAAGACATTGACATTGACAGGGGGAGCATTGAAGGATGGTACGACAGCCGTTTCTGGGCTACTGGATGAGGGAGCAACCCATTTACTAGAAGTGTGGTCAGAGGACAATAAGGGCGGAACCTCGATCATTGCAGAACGTACGTTTACCGTTATGCTGAATCGCCCGCCAACTCTTACACACACATTTGTGGCGAACAATGATAACTTGTCGGATGATTCCCCCATTACGATAAACGGCACGGTTTCCGATCCAGACGGACAAGCAGTATCCATGAAGTATCGTCTAAACGGCGGTGCAGATGTACCCATATCGATCAGCGGTGGCGCGTGGACGATAACCGTCACACCAAAGCAGATGGTTAATGGATCGAACAGTCTTGTCATAACAGCAGCAGATTCATTGGGAGCAACGACAGTCCTCACGTTTTCCCTGACCCGATCGGTGACGAAAACACGACTCAAAACTTCCCATGCTCGCTACAAGCTATCTCCTCAATCAACCACAGCCAAAGAAGTCCTAGCTTGGCTCCAGCATGAAACAGGAGATTTGAATGTGGACGGAGCTCTTTCTATCGTGGCGGCTGGCGCTGCCGAATCCTATAAGGCCATGACCAAGACGTCTGCCCCTGTTATCACAGGGATCGTGGAAACAGAGTTCATTGGAACGTATGCGACTGGCAACGCCCAACTCCATTTGAAATTGACGTTGTCCAGTAATGACGCAAACTCAACAGCGGCTGCAACGAGTTTATCGGGGGCGATTAAAGCATGAGATACCGAAAGCGTAATCCTGATGGATCGTTAGGGGAGTGGGTTTATACGCCAGCAGGAGAGGAAGAGCGACAGCAGGAAGAGGCTCTGCAAAAAGAACTGGAAGCCCTTCGAGAAGAGAATGAGAAGTTGAAAAATGCTCAAAAGGGCGGTGGTGATCATGGCATGGTCAATCAGCAGGAATAGGAAGAATATTGAAAGCCTAGCAAAGTTGCAACGCTCCTTTAAAAAGGGACAGATTGTTGAGCCGTGCTCAGACAGTTCAGCATGGTATAAAGCATATGGCACTGGCACGGTAACATTCCCGGATGGCAAACTTCGTATGATGTCGGCAGGTACTGATGTCGCCGCCCGCCGTGGTTGCCTATTCAATCTAAGAGGTGCAAAAACATTAAAAATCCGTTTTTATCTCGATAACCATACGGATATGTATGACATACAGTTTTACTTTTCCCATGACTCAACATTCACGGATTACCTTACCTATTCAATCCGTTTCTGGCGGTTGTCCGCAGGTTGGAACGAACACATTATCGACGTTAATAAGCTCGTAGTTAGGGGAGTGGGGAGTCTTACTCGCGAAATTGTGTCTATGCAAATCCGCGTGCTGGCGTATGAGGGCAAAACGGCATCCGTTACTTTTGATCCGATCATTCGTGATGAATCGCAACGCGGGAAGGTCATCTTCATGTTCGATGATGGCTGGGACTCGCAATATACGGAAGCGTTCAAGTATATGCGTAAGTATTCTATGCCTGGCGTGATCGCAGTCATTCCTACCCGTGTGGGAACCCCTCACTATGTCACGATGGCGCAGCTTAAGGAAATTTATAGTTATGGCTGGGACTTGGCAAACCATACGGAAAACCATCTTGATTTGGCGACCTTGGGCAACCCTATGCTCATCGAGCAAGAGATTTCATTGGGAGAAGCATGGCTCAATGCAAATGGATTTTCGCGAGCCTCAAACATCGTCGCATATCCATTCGGCTCCTATGACAACAGGGTGTTACTAGCTATGCAATCGAGGAGAGCAGGACGCATCGTCATGGATGACACTGTTACTCAACCACCTCCAGATAAGCGCCTTGTAAAGATTCAGCGTGCTGATTATACGGCCGTGCCAGACAAGCTGAATGGATTTATCGATGAGGCTGCTTACCTTGGCGGTGTTTGCCTGTTCTTGTTTCATAAGATCGTGAGCGGAACAGCCGCGGACAATCTTGAATACAATGTGGATTTCTTCAAACAGGTTGTTGATTACGCCTATTCTCGGAGAGCTGACATTGATACCGTGACGTTCAGTGAATGGCTGGACAGTTGTGGGATGTAAGGAACCAAATAGTGTTTTTGATGGGGAGCTGCTGCTGCGGCTCCTTTAATTTTTGCCCCGTGGGGGTTAGGAGAAGATGAGTTGATGAAATTTCTTCAAAGCCTAGAAAACGTAGCAACCCCAGCAAACGCTTGGGCGACAACAGCGGGTGCAATCATGTCGCCCGTTTTTTACTATCTATACGGAACGAACCGCCAAGACATCCTGATTGTGCTCTTTTTCATGATTGTCTTGGATTGGATCACAGGTATTTCCGCAGCCAAAAAAGACCAATCCTACTCATCTGATTATGGGTTGTCTAGAATCCCACGCACAATGTTCCTCTTTGCTCTACCAGCCTTAGCCAATCTCTTAGATCGTGTTATGGGCACCCCTG
>Ga0115853_100386_pt2 | contig 13405 bp, 13 predicted proteins | sample InSIn5gowninarea_FD_83867 | JGI IMG/M metagenome (GOLD analysis project Ga0115853, IMG submission 83867)
TTATTTGACCCAGACTCCATTCCTGCAGATTCGGCCCCTGCAGATTCGGACTCGCGCTCAACTATCGTTTCAGGCTTTCAAAGAGTCAAGAATCTTTTCAACGTCTCTGGGCCGACAAGTGCGCGAGGTGGTGTTCTGCAGAACGTGTTTGCACAAACGCTAGGTCCCGGTCCGCGCTATAACGATGCTCGCATAACGCATGAACTCGAAGCCCTACAGGAAAGTATATTGACCCTAATTAACCATAAAGATCTTGGCGACGTTTCGAGGGCCGATCATTCTGGATGTCGTCAATCTGCGATTCTGTGCCAGTAGGTTTGTCAACCACAGGAGCTTGAGCTTGAGCTGGCTCATGGCACGGCTCAACCTCGGGTATAACGGCAGATGCCTGAGGAGTAGAATCTGCTGCTGGCTTGTTTCGCGGAGCCGGCTTTTTTGGCGCAAGCTTTTTCGACGATTTGTTAACTATCGATGTGCCCAGAGCCATGATTGCAAAGGTTGCTCCTTTGAGTAAGTCAAGGTAGATTGAGGTATTTCAAGTCTGCATGTCCGATTCTTCTCTCCGTTCTGCTTGACCCGCTGTGCAACGTCACTCCGCGCACGTAGCTTACTTTGAGACGAAGAATTCACAGGTCCTAATCTTGCTGAGCAGCCACACTGTCGGCCGGCGATACTTGGCTTGATGAAGAGCAGAAGAAGAACAAGAGAGCACCTCAAGATCGAGGGCATGAACGAGGTTTAGGGCTTTCACTGAATCATTGCCTTCAGCCCTATTAAATTCTAAGAACGACTCTTTCGAATCTTTGCAGTTGGATCAAGCGCCATCATCTTCGTCTCTTCCCATCTCATCCCTGTTTAACTCATGGCAAGGCCGTCAAAAGCAGAGACGTTTTTGCTGTTCTAGATGCCCGTCGCCGCAGCTTCAGCTATTCATCCTCCTTCGCTCAGCATGGACGACCGCAAGCGGCCGGCTGCGGAGGATCTCTCTTCGACTCCTCCTCTCAAAAAGCAAGTCACACGAGCTGCTACAGTTAATGGAACATCTTCACATCCTGACCATGATATGCCATGGAAGGACGATATTGAGAGATACCAAAAGTACGCCCTACGATCTATCCACAAGAACACATTCATGATCGAAAACAGCACTAACATAAGGGTTTTGGTAGAGATGCTTTACTAAGACAGATGCGAGAATACAAACGCGAACGAAACACCTTGTCATCACAACTCGAAGAGCTCAATAATCGGTCCGCATATCACGATGAACATCTGCGTATCATCGACTCATGGTTCTTGCAGGTTCGTCCTATCCTTCTCCTTACCCACGCCGGGTCATATCCTTCAATATGAGCTTAGCTGATTTCGTGTTCCAGCTTATCGACGAGCTTGCCCTCCTGACGGCCGCACCTCCTCCCTCTACTTCAGGTTTGTTTAAAGCATAGGACAACTGGCAAGGGCAGTTGGCTAACACAATTAGAAGATACCTTGCCTTTCAGCTCGACACTGCTAAAATCTGAAAATGATCGATTTGAAGCACATCTTTCTGAGCGATCGAGTCAGATTAAGGCAGCCATCACGCGACTATTCTCGAATGCACCAGTGGCTACACCTGGAGTACTCGAATTGCAACAACGCATAGCTAGTTTACTGTCTGCAGAGAAAGCTCATGCAATCGAGCTTCAGCGACTGACGCAAGAGAAGGACGCTATGTCAGATCGATATGAATCTGCCATTTCGCGTTATATGATTGCGGAGAAGAAACTAGATCGAGTCAAGAGCGCTCAAGTTGCGAAGTTAGAGGCTGCTGCAATGACCACATCTCGACCAGCTGCAAGCACTGGTACAGCTGTGAAGACTGATGGAGAGGCGGAAGAGCCTGTGGCAGGAGCTGACGTGGAGAAAGCGCGTAAAGAAGCTACAGCCTTGGCCGAGAAACGTCAACAACAACTGGAGATTCTCGTGAAGCAGAATGTCAAGCTGGAGAATGAGTTGGCAGCTACAAAAGCGAAGTGGGAAGGTCTCACGGACGATGATTACGCCAAATCCGAACTATTCCAGACTATCAAGTCGCAGTTAGACGACACTGTAAAGCGAGTGAACGATCTTGAGGCACAGAACATTCAACTACGAGAAGAAGCACGTGTGCTACAAGGCGAACGTATTTCATACAAGGAAGCAGCGGATACTGAAGTGCGGGACCAGACCATGGAGATGCAAAATCAGCTTGCGCAAGGTGACATGGATCTTGTCCGAGTGCGGCACTCCCGCGATGAGATCAAAGCCGAGCTCAGCATACGTCTGGCGACAATAGAGCAGCACAGAACGTCGCAAGCACACCTGCAAGAATTGCTCGAAGCAAAAGACATGCGCATACAGGCACTTGAGTCAGAAGCAGACAGGTTACGGCAGTCAGCAAAAGCAGAAGGTGATGGAGCTCAAGTCGACGAGATGGATGTGTCGGCAGTACTCAGTCGATTGCGCGCAGTAGAAAATGAGAAGACAGCACTCGAAAGTGAGGTCCGATCAATGGAAGCTGCATATAAAAAGGCACAGACGCTTGCAAGTCGGAAGTTGACAGAAATCAGCGATTGGGAAGAAAAGCTGCAGAGACTGTCGGGCGAGAAAGCCAAGGCTGATCAGAAATACTTTGCCAGCATGAAGAGTATCGAGGCGAAAAATGCAGAACTCAAAGCTTTAAAGGCACAAGCAGCACGCAGCACAGACATGGTTAGCACGTTGAAGGAGGCAGAGAGCACTTCTCGATTACAACTGGACACTCTGAACAAGCAGCTTGCAGAGGCTAAGGAATCGTTCGGAACTGTCAGCAATCAGCATCGCGCTATCCAACACACCATTACCGAGCAGAAGGCACTGATCAACAGGCTCGAGGCGCACTCAAACGAGTTCAAGAAGCAGGTCGCCGTGAAGGTAGAGCTGATTCAAGCTACAGAGAAAGGTCAGCGTGCAGCAGAAGGTGAGCTGGCAGAGTTGAAGGTGCGCTTGGAATCGACCGAAAAGAGCCTCGCTTCATGGAAGAAGAAGGGATCGAGCAGTACGAGTGAAGAGTATGAAACATTAAGAGTAAGTGTAACTTTGTTTCAGCACCGACAATTTATCTGCTAACCCAGCACCTCTAGACAATCGCGCAATGCAATGTCTGCCACAACAACTGGAAGAACACTGTCTTAAAGACGTGCGGTCACGTCACCTGCGAGGAGTGCATAGAGAAGCAGATCACCCTGAGGTCAAGGAAATGTCCTCTGTGTGGCAAGCCATTTGGCAAGGAGGACTATATGCGCGTGACACTGTGAGAAAGAGGAAAAAATGCATTGCGTTTCTGTGAGAGCTTTGGGTTTGCTCTGACGGACGACGCCTTTCAATTCATCGCATTTCTGTATTACCAGCTAGACTTTAAAGCGTCGAGGCACAAGCTGAGCCACTCGCAGCATAGGATGGGAGGTGGGAGGCGAATTGAGAGCCAGCTACGAATGGCCGATGTAGTTCAGATATAGTCTAAGTAGCGCAGCATGAGATGAGATGGACGTGTCACAAAGACTTTGTTTATTTCTTTATTGCTCATCATTGTCGCTTGCATACCCTTCCAGAAACTTAATCTGAAACACAGCTCAAACAATCTGAAACATCACCACAACAATGAGTAAGAAGCGCAATCGCCATGGCCAGGCCGGTCCCCCAGCGACAAAACACAAATCCCACTCCACCAAACTACGCAACCCACACGTCCATGTCCCCAAATCTCTACCACTACCATTGCCTACCACTCAATCAAAGAAGCCCACATCAAATAACAGGAATCCAACTCAAGCACACAACCAGCCGACAATCCCTTTCAGCAATGGAGACCGAGTCTTGCTGGTTGGCGAGGGCGACTTTTCATATGCACTGAGTTTGGTGAGACATCACAACAAGAGGATTAGTGTATTATGTGCGACGTGCTTTGATTCGAGGGAGGAGCTGCTGGAGAAGTACGAGCAGGCGGAGGGATATATCGACGAAGTGTTGCGGGCACAAGAGGTTGGCGATGACGTGGACCAGGGGCTCATGGACGATGAGTCTGCTTATAACACGGATGACGAAGCTCAAGTAGAAGACGATGAAGACAGGCTTGACGAGAAAAATTATAGCAGTGCAGCCACGGGCAGCTCTGCACCACTAGACACTAAGGTGCTATACGGCATCGATGCCACGAAACTGCATACATACAAAGCATTCAAGAAGGACAAGCAGGGTTTCACACGCATCGTCTTTAATTTCCCTCATGTCGGTGGCAAGAGCACAGATGTCAATAGACAAGTCCGATATAACCAGGCTTTGCTACACGACTTCTTCGTGTCCGCCAAAGAACTGCTGACGAGCAAGGACAAGCCGAAAGTCAAAGAGTACGATGGCGAGAAGACTGGTGCGAATGATGTTCCTGTTGGCGAAAGGCGGAAGAAGGGTAGGAAAGTAACGATAGAGAAGGAAGAGAAGAAGGTGGATCCGACGCTTTTGGTGACATTGTTTGAAGGGACGCCGTATACACTGTGGAATATCAAGGATTTGGCGAGAAGTGCTGGGCTGAAGGTGTTGAGGAGTTGGGCGTTCAAGAGTGAGGTGTATCCTGGATATGAGCATGCCAGAACATTAGGGAATATTAAGTCTAAAGGTGACACGAAGAGAGGACACGACGAAAGGCTAGAGCATGAAGAAGGTACACCAGAAGAGAACGAAGAAGAGGAAGAGGAAGAGGAAGAGGAAGAGGAAGAGGAAGAGGAAGAGGAAGAGGAAGAGGCAGAGGAGGAGGTGGAAGACGAAGACGATGATTGGACAGGTTTCTCTGAAGACGAGGAGACGCGACACCCATGTTCAAAAATTGATCCTGCAGGATTAGATCCTAGCCATACGCTGGCGAAACCAATGAAGTTGACTCCGACACAATTGGGATGGGTCCAAAGTCTGTCAGAGCCACCGGGTACTGAAGTAGATTGTACAGTAATCCAGCCACATAATCCACCAAATCCGGCGCCTGCGCACTTGTCAATAGGCCAAGCTCCTTATACTCCTGCATCTACTCCACCACAGCAGCAACCTGCTCGTGTAGCAGTATCAGAGGAGGAAGCTCAGACACAGAAAGCCGATTCGAGCAAAACAGAAACAACTTCGAAGTCTGAAAACAAGCGACCTGGGAAATGGAGGGGTGAAGAGAGAGCTGCAAGGACGTATGCATTTGGGCTTGTGGATCAGGCGATGCCGAAGACTGGGAATGTTGGCAAAGCGACTACTGAGCATGACAATGACGAGTTTGAAAGGTTCAAGAAGAAGAGGAAGAGAAAGGGTGGGAAGCTGTTTGATGAAGAAGCTAGTTCGGGGGGCGAGAAGTGACGATGCTGACGTTCACGAAGTAATTGATATCGGAGCATGGGGACACGTATTGTTGTCACCTTTTTCCTCCTTCTCGAGCATTATTGCGTGAATTGCGGCATCCTTGCTCGTTCTTCGTGAATCTCCGTTCCGTTCAAAGAACGTAGTTGTGCGAAATACTGTCGATGCCATTGTCGCCTGTTCAGTTCGCACAGCTTCCATCTCCAGCAACAAACAATGCTCTTAGATCAACAACCCAAATAACGCCATCTTCTTTCCATCGCCCCTCAATGATCCCAAGGATGCTTCCACCCCAACAATGCCGGCCCGTCCTTCTTCATCCTGTAGAACAACTACAAGCAAGTCAGCTTCGTCTTTCTTTCCCCACATATCCCCAACAAATGTCTTTCGGATTGAACGTACAAAGAACCACATAGAGGCAGGTAGCGCAGTTGCAAAGAATCGGTATAGTGGTCGTGCTGGGTGGATGTGAATGGGATGCCCGCCAGCGTGGGCACCGTGAGCGGCTCCTGGTCCGGCCATTGTGCTGGAGGAAAGTTGTGGTCAGTAGCTATTGCGATACGCTTGGTGAGTGCCGACGTACTGTTATAAACGGGTGGATGGCGATGCTGTCTTGCGCAAGGAAGGAGGCCAGTAGTGATGTTTCAATGGAGTTGCAGCCAGCCTTACGTTTCTTGGCAAAGAAGACTTGCCAAGGCGTTCACGTGCCTCTCCGTGTCGCGCATCTTGGGTACCTTATTGTTCACTCAATAACTCCTCTAATGCTGACCGCCTCCTACTTATATCTTTCATTATCGTGACGCGATCCGGAGTGAGCGATCCGGTAGTAAGGATGGTATACGCGCAGTGCGTCAGTGCCTAGACTCCAACCTTACCAGACCTGCATCTCTTCAGCATTCTTCACAGCTCACTCGTAATTGCGTAACACACGCGCAATTGGACAATCTCCTTTCGACACCACTAAAATCAAGGCCATCATGGCTGCCTCTAGCTTATCGCCTCACAATGACACCATCGCGCACAAGTTTCGGGGATGTTCAGGAATAGGACAATATGATATCCTGCAAAAGCTAGGAGAAGGAACATTTGGCGAGGTACACAAGGCCGTGTCAAAGAGGACAGGCGCAACTGTGGCGTTGAAAAAAATTCTGATGCATAATGAAAAAGATGGATTTCCAGTCACAGCGATTCGTGAGATCAAGTTACTAAAGTTATTATCACACGTCAACGTCCTGAAACTGGAGGAGATGGCATTGGAAAGACCAGCAGGCGCGGGAAAGCATAAGGCAATCATGTATATGGTGACGCCGTATATGGACCATGATCTTGCTGGTTTACTGGAGAATCCAGAAGTTCAGTTCACGGAGCCGCAGATCAAATGCTACACACTACAGCTACTGGAAGGTCTACGATATATTCACAACAACCACATCTTACATCGTGACATGAAAGCCGCCAACCTTCTCATCAGTAACAAGGGTATCCTACAGATTGCCGATTTTGGTCTGGCACGACACTACGACGAACCTGTGCCGCAGCCGAAAGGAGGTGGAGGAGAAGCAAGAAGAGATTATACTACTTTAGTTGTAACACGCTGGTATCGACCTCCAGAACTGTTGCTACAGCTACGACGTTACACTACCGCGATAGATATGTGGGGAGTAGGATGTGTATTTGGTGAAATGTTCAAGCGACATCCCATCCTTGCTGGAAAAAGCGACATAGATCAGGCTCATCTCATCTTCAACATGGTCGGCTCGCCATCGGACGTGAACATGCCAGGCTGGAGTGAGCTGCCAGGATGTGAAGGGGTGAAGAACTTTGACTTTCGAAAAGGAAACTTAAGAGAACAGTTCAAGGACCTTAACGAGCAGGCAATTGCATTCCTCTCCGATTGTCTGCAGCTGAATTGGAGAACGCGACTCACCGCGGTCGACGGATTGACACATCCATACTTCAAGACTAGACCGTACGCTGCAAAACCAGAAGACTTACAATCATATTCGGATTCACACGAGCTCGATCGACGGAAGTTTAGGGGCGACAAGAAAACCGCGCCTCCGCCAGCACCAGCAGGCGGTACAGTGGGTATGGGCGCGAACGGCGAGTGGGCTGGACCTTCTGGACCTAGTAGTGGTGCTTATGCCAGTGGTCCACCGAGTCGAGACTATCGCCCTGGACCTAGACCAGGCGCTGGTGCTTATGGTGGAGGATCAGGCCCACGTCCGCCGCCGTATGATAACCGTGGAGATTTCGAACCTCGTGGACCACGCGTTCCTCCTGCTGCACATGCTGGTGCTCCCCCTCGAGCCGCTGGATGGTCGCAGCAGCCACGATATGGCAACGAGCTACCACCGCGACCACCACCGCCAGCTGCATATCCTCCTTCAGCAAATGGCAGAGGTCATTCTGAAGGTCGAGATCGAGGACCACCTATCCCCAACGGACATGGTGCAAGAGGATCCAGCAAAGACACGTATATCCCGTCTTATCCACAAGATGAACGAGGTCCACCACCACGAGATGATCGACGTGAGCGGGAAAGAGGTTGGGAAAGGCGTGAGCATCGAGGTGACCGGGATGTATCCGACAGAGAGAGACCTGGTTATCATGATAGACATAATGGTGCTGATTATGACAGCCATGATAGGAGCAGAGGAACGAATGGAAGAAGTGGTGGTGGTGGAGGAGAGTATGATGATAGGGACAGAGAAAGAAGAAGGGACAGTGGTGGTGGAGGAAATAGAGATAGGCGGGAACGAGATGGTGGGAATCAACATTACGCAAGTCATGACCGTCGACGGACCAGGAGCAGAAGTCCCATCGATAGAAGGAGTAGAGATAGGGAGAGAGAAAGAGAAAGAGAGCGAGAGTATAGAAGATAAGGCGATGGGTGATTTTTGCAAAATATGGTCAGCAAGTCATAGTTTAAGATATAAGGGGAAAATATACCCGGACTAAGGCAAACGAAAAGGCATGTGTATGATGATGAATTGGCTAGGGACAACAGCATGGCTTAGGATTTCGTTCCTTGAAGGACTGTGACCGGCGAGTTCTGGGGATCTACTGCTCAAAATCGCAGTGTCATCGTCGTATCGAGCAAGCGATGTATGGGCTTCTGGCAAACGCCACATACTGTAGCCTTGAGATCGAGCTGTTATGAAATACCCTGGTAATACAAAATTAGTCGCTGAGACTTCCCTGCCACAGAATAAATATCCACTGCTGCCAATACAAGCAATAGAAGCTGCCAAGAACAATGTTAAAACCTTCTAAGCGCGGGGCTGTACGTGAGCTGCTCGTGAGTCCGTGGGAGGTCATGATCAAGCCTTTTTTCCCAAGCAGCTCAATTGATTGATGGTATTTTCCAGGATCTTGAGATCAATAACGAATGCGGCAGGTGCTAATGCTCGCTGCCTCTTTGTATTATTTGTTTATGCTTAACCTTACACCTCGCTATAGCATTCAACAATAGAATAGGCATTCTGTGCATTGATCTTGGCCGCCCCGGTTTTGACATTTCATCTCAATATTATACTTATTCCCCTGCCTACGGCTTGTGGACTTCACCTCTTACGACTTCCATCCGCCCTCTGGCTTATTTGATGCGAAACCTAGAAATCATGTTAGCAATGCGCTACCTACCACGACTGCTGATCGTTCACTCACTTTGTACCTTCCCGCCCACCGCGGCCAAATGCTCATTCTCCTCGCCATTCTCCTTCGCCGCATACTTCGACACAATCTCCACAGTCTCCTTATCCGTGTCACTGCCAGCCAGTCGCTCATCCTGCCACACCTGATACTGGTTCCACCACCACGTATGCGTCTCCCCGTCCCGGCCTAAATACCCCGCCGTCCCATCCTCCTTAACCCGCGCACTCCACGGCTTGTCTACAATGTAGTGCAGACACCGCACCTCGTCATCTCTCCACATCTCCGGATGCCAGTACCGCATTGTTTTCAGCGCGTTGTACTGCCATCCCACACTGACCCATTTATTCCTGAAAAAGTCGGCCAGGAAGTCTTGGTCGGGGAACTTGTACTCGCCTAGACTCGTGCTCGTGTTGAAGAAATGCAGCATCCGTTCCCAGAGCTCTGTTGATGGCTTCAACAGAAACATGCCGGAGTTCAGTAGATGGTGCGTCGGTAGGGAGTCGGGCGTCACTGGCGTCGGAGATGTCAGAGCCTCCGGGTGTGGCGTTAGTGTGTATGCGCAGTTTTCGCGCGTCCAGTCAGAAGGTGCCCAGGCGTCTTTGTCGAGGTTGCAGACGCAGGCGTGGTTGGCGGCGATCCAGTCGGAGGAGGGTAGAGTGGTGTCGAAGATGGGATCCATGTTTTTGTAGATGGCCATGTCGGCGTCGAGGTAGCAGACCGTGTCGTATTCGGTCAGTTCGAAGTGGCGGAGCTTTGTCCTGGAGATAGGTGTGAATGAGATGTGTTGAATGTGTGAACGGAGGAGGGGTTGATTGTCTGGATCCACACGAGATAAGAAGTTCGTAATGATGACAATCGTTATAGTCTATTCCCTTGGATGCGTATTTTGTGCATGATTTAACTCACCATGTATCACCAAATCTCTCCGCAATCAACGTGATTTTGACATCGCTTCTGGGCAGAAGCGCCTCAGTCTTCTTCAGAACCAAGTTCAGCTTCTCCGACTCGTTCTGTAGAGCAGTCACGCTATCCTCAGTGAGCGCATCGGTGTATAGCACGACCAATGGATATTGCGAGTTGTGTTTGCGCAGTGTGTAGGCAAGAATGATGACACCAGCCAGGTAGGACGGTTTGGTGATCAGGGTCGTGTATGCAAAGTTGTTTTTTTGGCTCGCGGTGGACATGATTGAGTGTTTGTAAGCGACCAAATTGTCTTTGTGTTTTTTATTGGCTTGTTTCAGAGTTGTTACAGATTTGAAGTCCAATGGCAGATGAGTCATGATGCTTAGTCAGCATTAAATCATGTTTGGAGAAAGTACTGCAGCTTTCTGTTTCTCCTTCGTCCTTTTCTATGTGTAATGAAACCATTTTAGCATGACACTCACCATAAATGAGACGCTTTCCTTGTCGCTGAGCGTGCCATCCAACCTTACGTGCTGTAGCCATGATGATCTCAAACACCCCGTGGACTTAGGCTCGCGGTTACCGTATCACCGTTGCATACAGCCGAGATGGCTTTAATGATGTAGCAATATAAAACCGGCTCGAAGTCTCTTATTAGGTCCACGGAAAGTGTAGAGAACTTTTGGAATATAGAAGGTCTCCAGTTCAGTTCAGTTCAGTTCAGTCCAAGCCAACGACCTAGACAAGAACCAGAATTGCACTCAAACGCCGTGGCGAAATGGGAGAACAACAGACTATTGTGCTGATTACAGGTAAGATGACCTCTTCCAGATAGATGCTGTGCTTCACAGCGCTTCCCAGCTTCGTCGCATATTGACATCCTCCAGGCGCAAACTCTGGCGTCGGTTACGCCATCACCAAAGTCCTCGCTTCCTCATCCAGCAAATACCACATCATCATGACCGGGCGTACGCTCTCCAAAGTCGACGATGCCGCGGCCGAGCTCCGCAGCCTACCTGCCATCAAAGGCATAATCTCCACAATGCAGCTCGAGGTGACTTCCTCAGACTCGATTGCTTCTGCTGTATCCAGTGTGACTGAATCGTACGGCCGTCTTGACGCTCTCTCAACAACGCCGGTATCGTCTCCTTTGCCGAGGACACATTGACCAAGTTCCGCGACACCTTCGAAACCAATGTCTATGGCCCCGTCCTTGTTAGCGAAGCATTCCGTCTCCTTCTGCTCAAGTCGAGCAATGCATACAGCCTTTTCATTACGTCAGGGCTCGGGTCGCTTGGACTGGCAAGTGATCCGTCTAGTCCACACTATGGATATCAGGGAACTTCGTATCGCGCTAGTAAGTCTGCGCTTAACATGGTTGTTGTTGAGGAGCAGAAGGTGTGCAAAGGCAAGGTCAAGGTGTTTACGTGCTGCGCTGGATTGGTGGTGAGTAATTTGCGGGGCACGAGCGATGCTGCCAGGCAGGCTGGCGGAAATGCTGAAGATCCGGAGACCAGCGCGAAGATGGTATTGGATGTTTTGGAGGGGAGGAGAGAGGAGGACGTTGGCAAGTTTATACAGAGGCCTGGTCTCTTTGCTTGGGGATTCTTGGAATATTCCTTGCTCAAGCACGCTGGTTCCAATCATGGTGGTTGCTTGCTTCGTCGCTGATTAGTTCTCGCGATATGATGTGATCGTTATGCTGATGGTTCTTGTTCACTAGTCTTCAAGCTCGTGCAGGATAGGCCTACAAGAGTAAAGATTGCATCTGTGAGTGTCTCACGGGAGTTTTACGATAGTCCATCTATTCTACAGCGTTCCGGGTATATGCAAATTCTGGTTGTTCTGCTATTACAGCTTTCGACCTGTCCGAAGGACTCCATCCCACTGCCACTCACTCCGTTCGCTCCACCGGCTTCTCAAACAAATAGTGACTCACGCCCCAAGTATCTCCACCCTCCCACGCAAACAACTCCGCACATGCCATATAGAAAATCTGCCACCTATAATACCATTTTGCAGTCTCCTCCTTCCCATACGTCTCTTGCAAATGCGGCCAGATCTGCGCCTTGTTCTCCATCATCTTGCTCAACCAGTGCTCACAGGTCTTCGCATAATGCAGGCCATTGACCCACCACTGCTCCTTGAGCATCAAATCTCGCTGGAAGAAATGCAACAAATCTGCACTCGGCATCGTGCCGCCAGTGAAGAAGTGCTCCGTCATCCAGCCCGTCTCGAAATCGTACGGCGTGGTAGCGTGCGCGAAGATGTGGACGAAGAGTTTACCGCCGGGCTTGAGCGCGTGTGCGATTTTGGACATGAGCAGGGCGTAGTTTTTCATGTGTTCGAAGAGCTCGATGCTGAGGACGCGGTCGTAGATGGCGGCGTCGAAGGTGTGCGTCACGACGTTGCCGGTCACGACGGTGACGTTGGAGAGGGATTTGGAGGCAGCGGCGGAGTCGATGTATTGCTTTTGAGTACGGGAGTTGGAGAAGGCGGTGATTTTGCTGTTGGGGAAGAGCTCGGCGAGGTAGAGGGAGAGCGAACCCCAACCACAACTATGAAGAAACAGTGTTAGTGCTCGGTTGCCACGTTGTCTCGCGCATACCTTTACGGCAGCGTGAGAGCTTTGATTTTGCATTTAAAAACGATCTCGTGAGGAAGATCTGGACAACTCAACTTCTGCATCGTGTCAAAGCCTGCCTATCGACCACAGGAGAACTATATCACGTCGCGATAGGTTTGCATCACGCTAACACGCATAAAGTGCACATGGACGTCAGTAAGACTCACCCCAGATCCAAAATACTCATCCCATCCACTAAACCTGCCCTCTCAACATACACCTTCAACATCTCTACCTCCGCCTGCCCAAGCGTTTCCCCGCCCTTCGGATACAAACAACAACTATACTTCATCCTCGGTCCCAAACACGCCTGCAGCACACCCGTTCCAACCTCATAATGCTGCTCATTAGCTTTAGCCGTTTCAATCGCCATTGGCTGCGTATGTAGTGCTTTGATGTATCTCATTTTGGTGGCGTAACCTGATTCGAGAGACGTTGTCGCGATTTCGTTGACCCGCTGGGAGAGTTGGTAGCGGATGCCGCGGCGAATGACGAAATGAGGCAGGTAGCCGCTATCGAGGACGGTATCTGTGGTGGAGGTGTGGCTGTGAGATGGAGAAGGAATTGGGAGGATAATGATTGAAGAGACGTACCCATGTAGGCGTCCCATGTTGACGGCATCTTTCTATATCACTCACACGACTTCTCACTCATCAATGTCACGGATATGTATGCGGTATGTTTTGGAAATGAGGTTGAGGAAATGTTGCTCGTTGGAGGGTGGAGATACTTGGGGCGTGAGTCACTATTTGTTTGAGAAGCCGGTGGAGCGAACGGAGTGAGTGGCAGTGGGATGGAGTCCTTCGGACAGGTCGAAAGCTGTAATAGCAGAAC
>Ga0115853_100413_pt1 | contig 13352 bp, 6 predicted proteins | sample InSIn5gowninarea_FD_83867 | JGI IMG/M metagenome (GOLD analysis project Ga0115853, IMG submission 83867)
GTCTCTCAAGCAGCAGGGCCCTATCAAGAAGGTCAAGCAAGTGCGGTCGGCCAAGGATATGCGTGCTCGTCTAGCACCCGACTTGTCAGCTTTGCATCGGACGATTCTTTCTTGGGATTACTTTGCGAATGGTGATCTACCGCCTAATTCGGGGACTACCGATTACACGCTGGTTTCGAATGCGTTCAGAGATCCTATTGACTACCAGCGGACTTTCGAGCCTCTTTTGGTTCTTGAGGCATGGCAGGGCTTCCAGTCTTCGAAGGAAGATGGCTCCTTTAAGCCATTTGAGGTCAAGGTCGCTACGCGTCTATCTGTCGACTCGTTTGTTGAAGTCAGCACTACTATGCCTGCTATGGAGCTCAGGGACTTTGGTCTAGGCGAGTCCGATTTAGTTATCCTCTCGAAAGCGAAAAGTCCGACCAATGATTCTGCGGCCCCTCACTGTCTTGCTCGGGTCTCTGGGATCAACAAGAAGAAGGGCACGGTTGAGATTGCGTATCGGGTCGTTCCTGGGAATCCGTTCATTAATTCTCTCGCGCCGGGAAATGCTATTTGGGGTGCGAAGATTACTTCTTTGACTCCACTTGAGCGTGAATACGGTGCGCTCATGGCCTTGCAATATTACGACCTGTGTGAGGAAATTGTGAGGGCAAAGCCTTCGCCTATCCTGAAGTACTCGGATACAACTCTCAAGCCCATCGCCGACAACTACAATCTCAACCCTGCGCAGGCGAAGGCGATCAAGTCTGCCATTGATAATGATGCATTTACTCTGATCCAGGGTCCTCCGGGATCTGGAAAAACCAAGACCATTGTGGCTCTTGTGGGGGCACTTTTAACCAATGTTCTTGGTGACCAGGGAACGACAATCGCACGACCAACCACCATTAGCAATTCGCGAGCGCCGGTGAGATCGTCTACGGCGAAGAAGTTGCTCGTGTGCGCGCCCAGTAACGCTGCCGTTGATGAATTGGTTATGCGTTTCAAGGAAGGTGTTAAGACGGTCAACGGGCGCAGCGAGAAGCTTTCCGTGATTCGTCTAGGTAGGAGCGATGCCATCAATACCAATGTGCTCGACGTGACGTTGGACGAATTGGTCAACGCAAGGTTGGGCCAGAGCAACCGCAAAGACGCCGGGGAAAGGGATTTGCAGAAAATCTACATGGAGCACAAGGCTGCCGATACGTCGTTCAAGGAAGTACGCACCAGAATGGACCAGTGTAGAGCACAAGGCTTGCCTGTTCCGGCTGAGTTGGAGCGGGAGTTTGACCTCCTCAAGAAAAAGAAGACGCAGTTGAGTCAGGAGATTGACAGCGCGAGAGACAAGAATCACTCTGCTGCGCGTGATGCGGACTTGACGCGGCGTCGCATTCAGCAGGATATTATCGACGGCGCTCATGTTATCTGTGCTACGCTCAGTGGTAGTGGCCATGAGATGTTCCAGAACCTGAGTATCGAATTCGAAACGGTCGTCATTGATGAAGCGGCGCAGTCGATCGAATTAAGCGCCCTAATTCCTCTCAAGTACGGTTGCTCCAAGTGTATCCTTGTCGGAGATCCCAAGCAGCTGCCACCTACTGTCCTGTCCAAGGTTGCTTCTCGGTTCCAGTACGAACAGAGTCTCTTCGTCAGAATGCAAGCCAATAATCCCCGGGACGTGCATTTGCTAGATACGCAGTATCGTATGCATCCGGAAATCAGCGCCTTCCCCAGTTCTGCGTTCTACGACGGGAAACTTCAGGATGGGCCTAATATGCGACCATTACGTGCCCGACCATGGCATCAAAGTGAATTGCTCACGCCATACCGGTTCTTTGACGTCCAGGGTCTTCACCAGAGTGCTGCAAAGGGCCACTCGCTGATCAACGTTGCGGAGCTTCAGGTGGCCATGCAATTGTACGAGCGCTTGGTGACAGATTTCCGGGCTTTCGACTTTGCCGGGAAGATCGGTATCATTACGCCGTATAAGGGTCAGTTGAGGGAGATGAAGACGCGGTTCGCTGCCAGATATGGAAATGAGATTTTCAATGCCGTCGATTTCAACACGACCGACGCTTTCCAGGGTCGAGAGAGCGAGGTTATTATCTTCTCTTGTGTACGCGCTTCGAACAAGGGTATTGGTTTCTTGTCCGACATTCGACGTATGAACGTCGGTTTGACGCGTGCCAAATCGTCGCTTTGGGTCCTGGGTAACTCGCAATCTCTTCTCCAGGGCGAGTTCTGGAATAAGCTCATTACGAACGCTCGATCGAGAAATGTCTACACCAACGGCGATGTGTTGAAGCTCCTCGCGCGGCCGCAATTTACGGGCTACAAGAATGTCGAGATGGTCGATATTGACGCGCCAGAGCCACCGGTACCCTCGCGGCCTTCTTCAGCTGCATCCGTGTCACGACCGCCGTCTGTTTCCCTAGGAAATCTTCCCTCTGAATCCCCGTCGCATTCTGTCTCTGCATCTGGCAAGGGTACCCCACCGGCTCCGTTGCCAGAGGGCCCGTCAGGGGGTGCGAATGGACTGGACGAGAACCGGATGTGTGGCTACTGCGGTAGCTTCGAGCATATGACGTCCAACTGTGACAATATCGATGCCAAGGAAGCTTCTCGGGGCACGTGCTACCGATGCCAGGCCTCTGGACACCGACGGTACGATTGCACGGTGGAGCGCTGCACCGAATGCGGGAAATGCGGGCACATTGCCAGTGCATGTCCATCTCCGAACTCCCTGCCCAAGAAGGAGAAAACACGGATCTCGAGAGAAGAGTATAATCATGCGCAGATCCAGAAGCAGAAATCGCAGCGCCAGCGACAAAAGCAGCTTGGTGGGCACGATCCCAAAGTCCCGGTTATCCAAACGGGGGATCCGTCGGAGAATAAGAAGTCCCAATCATCTTCAAATGGTGATCATAACGGCGGGGAGAAACGGAAGCGTCCTGGGTCGCCAACGTCGGATAACAAAGCTGCACGGCCACGGAAGTCGAAGGATGCTGCACCGCCGCCAAATGCGCCCAGGGGAACAAGGCATCGGCTTGATGCTAACGTTCCTACGAACACGGGGGTGGGTTTCTTGACGTTTTTTTGATCGGTTTTTGTTCCAGAGTCATGCTAACTTGTACTCCGTACAGGACCTGGTCAAGCCATCGCGGGACGGGCCAGCGTACGGTCCAATTGAGCGGGCCCCTACTGGTCCAGCAAATGTATGTTTCTTTGCAGCTTTACTCTTTGGTCGCATTTACTGATTGATTCCATAGCTCCCTCCACGTCCTCCACAAAGACCACCGGGCGTTAAGCCGCCGCCGCCTATTATGCGCAAAAAGAAAGAAGCGGACCCATTTATCCGACCGAAACGGAGATGACATGACTGCTCGAGTATAATTTTATTTCGTTCTTTGCTTTAATTCGCTGTACTCTGTACATTGCTCCCACTTGTGTCTGTTCTACATACGCTTTGATATCTCCTTTGTGCAAAAGCTGGGCTAGTGATTAGTTAGTCATGTTGGTTTATTTGAAGCGAGGAAAACGAGCATTGGGAGGCGTTCGGAAGTATCGTACTTGGGTATTTCTTCGAGGAAATGGACTCCTCGGGAGATATTGATCGCATCGGATTATTGTTAGATGAGCACTCAACCCAGAGTCAGAGAACGACACACCGTAAACATATCAGCACTGGCCATGAAGACATGGATTATGGATGTAAGGAAACAGATGATCAGTTCTATCTGAGACTCAACGCTCGGACGATACAAACCTTCTTTGCAGAAAACAAATTCGCACTAAGCATCCTTTGTGACATGTCCAAATCCAGCCGAGCACAGACAAACCGCTGCCTTTTGTGCATACGGCGTGGTTTTTCTTTGTGCATCTGTCACATTAGCTGTAGTTTCTCGCTAGCCTGTTTCCTTGTTCCTTGTTCCTTGTTGCCTTGCATCGTCGCAGTATGCGGGAGGGGTAGTTATACCGAGAACAGCGTGCCTTTATGAGGTCAACAGGGGGGTAACAAGACACTTCATACTTGTACTTCCCTGCTACACCCCTACAGGAGTAATTGTATTTTATTCTGGTCGTGGCATCATAATCCTACTATGTACTTGGCAAAATGATGTAGCCCTACTCCGTACTAAGAACCTCTACAAATACCCGATGCGGAGAAATCGATCTATTGACTCTCAGCTGCTAATTATCGTACTTTTCCTGACAGATGATCAACTGTTAATCTTCGATGGCTCCTTTGCTTTTTATTTTTTTATTTTTTTTTTATTTTTTGTTTTTTTTTACCTGTACCAAGGCTGGGCTGAGAATGCAAAGAACCGTTCCTTTTGTTTGTTGCCCTGTCCTTGTCCCGGTTCTTCCCTTTCCTCCCCTTGGACATGTCCCATGTGTATGACTCGGTGATTATTGCTTACTCTCTATTGCTCCGTATCTGTAGTTATGCTGTGTCTGTGCCTGGGCCCAGATCGCATTCCACGGTTATACACAATTCGTTCCTACATACCGATCGAAGTCACTTTAATCTTATCATGTATACAAGTAGTCGAGATGATAGCTCAACAGCGCTACGAACCTTGACCAAATCGATGAATCTTTTTAATATGACACTTGGACTTTGGCGATCTGCCATGTTGTTTGTTCTCTCATCCGGGGAGATAAGAAGAAATCCATAGCGCCAATCTGTCGTACATGATCATATAAAAAATCGGACTATCGATTCTTTGCAGCTGGATCTGTCCTTTTTTATTTATTTTTTTTATTTTTATTTATTTTTTCTTCGTTTGACTTTGTTAATCTGCTCTCCTGATTATTATCAAACGGCGTAAACAAGTCAGCTGGTAAGCAGGAGCAAGCACACACTATGGACTGTACTACATTGATTAACCCGAGTGTTTGCAGAATTCATCGAATATTTCCGACAATATTGCCTCGTGGCTTTTGTCTCTCTTTTTCTTCATTGCCCTCTGACCGCTACGACGTTTGAGACGCAGTTTGAATACTGAACTCTCTTTTTCGCCTCTCGCCTTCCGCTGACCGACTCGATTTCGAGCCCTCCTTGCTCCTACCTCCCGTCTCGATGCGGCATTGGAACGACTTGCACGAGAGCTTAGCTGCGCCCAGCCCGATTGTGCCTACCGGTCCGCCGTTGTCGTCGAAACATCACCACCAGAAACACTTCTATCACACAATGTCTTCCTCCAAACAACAGCTTCCGTTCTCTGCAAACAGCACGCAGCCCCTCCCACTTCCATACTCGAGTGATTCTGAAGACCACGGCCATCTTAAGACTGACCAGGACGTGGCGGACTCGGTTCACTGTCTTCAGACTCAGACTGCTTCTGCTTCCGCTTCTGCTTCTTCTCCACCTGATTCTCCTTCTTCGAGCTCGCCTCCACCTACCGCTACCGGTGCCCGCGAGATGTTCAAAGCTGGACACCGTCGTCTTCGACAATTGGCCCAGCGCCAGAAGAAAGACCCCTCCGACCCCGAGACTAAAGCCGAGGAGGACAGAGTGCAGCTCTCCGCCCTGCAGCGGGAGGGTCTCCTTCCTGCATCCGCTGCCAAGAAGTCACACTCCAAGAAGGGGAGTGTCGATTCCACACCATCAGACTCCAAGTCTGTTTCACATGCTAGCTGCAAGTCGAGTTCGCGGCGCGATGTCGAGCGCATCGGGCAGCCGTGGCTGGCTGATCCGCTTGAACGGTGCATGGCTGATCCGCTCATGTCGTCGGGTCGTGTTACGTCGCTGGATTTGAGTCACTTGAATTCGTCCACGGATAGTGCTGTGGCCCCGGAGTCGGGGTCGGGGGCGGGGGATAAGAAGGCGCTGCCGTTTCAGCCGTTGACTCTGCCGGATTTTATCGCTAGTGAGAGACTGGATTCTGCGCAGCAGGCATTTGATGGTTTACTCGAGCAGGCTGCTAAAGCGTCATTAGCGTCGAACGCCTCTCCTAACGATGCGAACAAAGAGTCCAAACCCGCCAACCCATCCGAACCAAACACGACCCAAGAGCAAAAGAAACCTGAGAACACCGACTCGACCGCGAAACCCAAACCCGCCCCGAAAAACACCCTCAAGCTCTTCCCTGACCCCGTCCCGCCGCGACTATCGAATAAAACAGCTTTGCGGTTATCGAAAGTCCCACCGGCAAATGGCCCCCAGCGCGCACAAGAAAAACTGCCAACATTGAACGAGATTTCGAGATCAGCATTACCGTCTCCTACTGTACCGAGCGCAAAAGATCGCCCTCCGAAAGAACCCAGGTCGGCTCCGGCAGCCACCAGCCAGTTCACCGGCGTCGAGCGAGAGAAAGCACCAGAGAGCACGGAACAGCCCAAAGACAAACAGCCGCGTTACCCGGCTTTGCCTATGAATGCTATCAACGCGTTTCCTCTGCCCGCTCCCACGAGACCTCTGCCTTCGTTGCCCGAGGGTGCCGCAACTGACGCAAAGGCACCCAAGAAAAAGGGCCGTCCCATCCGAAATGTGCCCAGCCCTGTCCCTGATTCGAACCATTGTCCGACGGAGATTGCTCGCCAACCGCCAACCCAGCCTCCAAAATGCGCGACACCTGAGCCGGGTCAGGAGCGTAGTCGTGCGGGAGCCCCTGTACGCAGGGTGAAGGAAATGGCGCAGCATCTTGACGTGGCTGCTTCGGGGGAAACTGAGAAGAGGTCGCGATCGTTGGACGTCGCTCGTCCAGAGGAACAGAAGGACCAGGCAAAGCAGAGTGTCAGGCGCAGCATGGAGGTCACTCAGTGGGTTCATAGAGATGCTGTGCCAGGTCCTTTGCCCACTCCACCACCGGAGTCTATCGCACGTCCCAGTGGCAGGGCTGTACCTACGAGCCCGAAGCTGAAGCACAGCGAGCCAACTTTGGCGCGTGCGTTCTGCGAGAGTCAAATTCAGCGAAGCAACAGCTATCGGGAGCCGATTCGGAGCGAAAAGACGAGTGAGCAGCCCGACGACCTCCGCTCCGAATACCCCATCCCCTCTTCAGATGAAGAAGGCATCGCCCGCAGCCCTTGGCCAAGTCAAGCGCAGAAGAAGCGCCGACGAGCGAAGCAGCAAAAGCCGGTTGATCCCGCCCAGTCAACGCAGCAAGTTCCACGAATCGAGAAGCCCGCACAACGTGAGTCCACGTCGCCGCCGAACAACCGCAGCAGCCGCAGCTTTGGCAGGTCATCGCCCCTGTCGCAGTACTCCCAGTGCACATATCACTCCCACGACTCGAGTGTCGTAAACATCCTTGAGGGACGCATTGCGCAGCTCCAGCGGCAGAATAAGGTCCTCCAAGCCGCTCTTCTGGCGGCCCTGGACGTCGGTAACAAGGGTAGCACCGAGAGTCTCCTCAGCGGAACAGTCGCATCGTTGCTTTCTGCATCGTCAGTTTCGTCCAAGACGACGCCGGCTTCGAGCTATGACGAGCGCACAGAGAAGTCGAAGCGGAGGGAGACTTGGCTGGATACCGGTAGCAGACGCAGCAGCGTTAGTTCTGCTGCGGAGGATATAGACTTTGGGTGGTTGTCGGATAAGTCGAGTGTTGGCGATTCACTCAGAGTGCCATCATAGTGGCTTTGACATTCTTTATTTTTCCTTCTTCTCTTTCATCTGTATATCTATGGTGGGTTTCATATGTATATTTAATCGCGTTCATTGTCTGTTAGCGTTGAGTTCTGTCGTTTTGTCACTCATTGTCCATGATACCAATTCTGTTAGTTGTGCAATACCATCTGAATTCCTTCTTATCAAGAAGTGAAAAGTCCACGTTGTCTAGAAAGTAAAGTTGACCTTGCGTCGTTGTCTCGTTCTATCTGCTTAATCATCACCCAGAGGTGAATTGGGCCGCCGCTCCAAAACAACAAGCGATTCAGTCCATTGCGAAGATACTTTCTATTCATTTTGCAGACCAGGCGGCCTGGAGCTGCTTGAAGAGCTGAACACCGAATTTAGCGAGGTTTTTTAATTGACGCTTACCCCTTATCCTGCCCTGCCAGCGTGTTCGACCGGAGTTTACCTCCCCGCCAGAATGGCACAACAAACAGTGGTAACTCGCTCTACAGATGTCTACAGAAATAAGAAGTTAATGTGGATGGAAACAGATCCCCCAACATGTAACCGCCCTCCTCACCCACCTTACCTCGCGCCCCGGCGTCCAATCGACCTTTATCCTCTCCCGCAAAGACGGTTCGATCATCCAGAGTACGGGATTATTAGCTGCGGATTTGGAAAGGAGGAATAGTCAGAATACGGCGTCGCGTCAGCAGGCACCATCGCCGTTGGATGAGGCCGCGCCTACATCTACTTCTACTCCGGCGTCGCCCTCCGTCGAGCAGCAGCAGCAGCAATCGGAAGAACAAGAACAACCGGAGGGGCAGTCTCAGGAGGGACAAGAGCAACAAGAAGGACAGGAAAAAGGAGAAGGACAACAAGAAGAGCAGCAAGAACAGGAGCAAAAACAACCATACAAACCAACTCACGCCGAAGCACTGGCAGCGCACATTTTCGCCTTTGTGTCCAGTGCATCAGACCTGAGCCTGTCGCTTTCTCATCCGCCGGACGATAATGACTCGAAACCGAGCAGTAACGGATTGAATCTCGAAACCCTGACTAACGGAATTACCTCGCCCCGCGAAGAAGGCGACGAAGGACAGGAGAAGGAGGAAGATGATGAGGTTAAGCTGCTCCGGCTGCGCACGAAGAAGCATGAGATTGTGGTCGTGCCGGATAGAAAGTATTTGCTCTGTGTGGTGCATGATGCGGCGCATATGGCTGGGGGGAGAGCTAGATGATTTCTTACGGTAGTTTCTTAGGGATGGATGGTGAATATACCCGGTGATGCATTTCTTATTGTAAATACTTGGCAATGTTATATATCTAATGTTATTCCTGGTGAGGTTCGTGCGTTACCCCTCATGGTCCGCGGTATAAGCATTTTGCATGTTGCTGGTACTTTCAACTTGTATATCCCTCAAACCAGACACATACCCTGGTATAACCAAGCAAATATACATTCATCAGCAGTGGCTTTGCTGAGGAGCATTGTTGGACACACCAGTAGTTTTCTTGACCGTTCAGTTAGTCTCACGAGTGCCTACACATATGCGTTCAAACTAGTCAACGATGTCCATTCCAACTACAGAGTGTGTCGTGATTCGATGATACGAGGTGACTGCCTATGCCATCCCAGAGACCAACATACAGATACGAGTACATCTGGCCATGCTGACGATATGTAACCACGTTTAGATCTGTATCGGTCAATGAGACAACCATTCACAACCTCTACAGATTGATGAACTGGTGATGAACTGATCCATTCTCAATCAGACCACGAAGCCAATACTCTGCGTGGGAGATCACACGATGTCTGAACTTGACGGTCAACCGGTGACAGCTGACCCGGCAAACCTCGTCTGCGAGGGACTGTCGAACACGAGGGCGATGGCTTGGTTTCATGCGTCGAACCATCGTGGAAGACAGAGATGAGGTGGTCACCTTCGATGGAATATGGCATTGCGCTCTAACCGCATCAACCGATTGTCAGATCTTACAATACTCGCCTACCTGAGCGCTGAGCGGTCTACAACCTGAGTTGTATCAACAAAGTGTACGTCGGATGACCATGGCAAACGACAGACACGTTGGACCTTAGCGCACGCTTAAGCTCAAACTGGCAGCAACCAATGACGAACTGACGCAGAGCATTTCAATGTCAGGGCAACGTGGTGGAGATCGGTGCCTACGAACAACAGGAACGGCTGCAGGGTATTCCAAATGGGCATGACCGCATCCGGGAGGGCGTCACCGCTGGCGGGTTGGATTGGGTATCGGCGGTGGTTGGGTTGTGACGGTGGTTAGGGTAGAGATATCGATAGGTATTCCCGCCCGATGAGCATGACTGATAGTCGGAGGAAGACTCCGAGATAGAATAGTTAGTACTTCTGACAGCTATGGATAATACAGTAGTACGCCAGCTGCAACGAACTGGAATAGATTAGCTCGCATTGCTTTGCATCGACTCTACCTTGTCCTTCGTGTTCTGTACATGACGCCATTTCTAAGATTAGTGCGTTGAGTGGCTGCGTCTGGTGGAGGACACTATCCCCAACAGAGAAGGAGAGTGTCACGGCGCTGCATTAGGCAGACCATGATTGGTTCGGGGTACTGTACGCTTTGAGTGGTAGCGGAGGCTACATGTACATATCTGGAGGAGAGAGTAGAGAGAGAGAGAGAGAGTACATACTCTGTAGTAGTATTCTATAGAGAAGAGAAGAATATGTATTATTTAGATAGTACAGAGTACGGAGTAGTACTCCGTAGGGAAGAATACTCTGTAGAGGGGTGACAGATGCATGCAAGTCAGGCCACGGTGGATACGAGTGAGTCAAGGTGGCTGGCAGGAATTTGTCAATATTCAGACAAAGTACCACTGCATCGAGAGTAAGATAGAGAGAGAGCGAAATAACCATGAATAATAGTGATGGTGTACAGTAATAATGCAGTAATTATACAGCGGGACTTATTGGTGGTGTAGAAACTCGGAAATCCTCCACGCTTCCGTCTGCAGACTCTCTCCGATCGGTCTTTTCCTGCCTCTGCCCTCTTCCCTCCTATCCTTTTCGTTTCCTTTTCTCTTCTATAGCAAAGACACGGGGGTTTCCTTGTCTTCTTTCTTTTCTTTTCAGTCTATTTGTATCTGTTTATCTTTTATCTGTTTATCCCCGTTTTATTCTATCTGGTTAGTTAATATCGTGTCTTGTTCGTCTGATTCGCCTCTTGCCACTCCCCGACTTGCCACAGGAACAGTGAGTCTTCAATTTTATTCTATTGCCATCTGTGATCCCTTCTCCTGTCAAGAGTTGTTCCACGGCTTTCGTGACTATTGCTCTACTGGATCGCCTCTCCCCTGTTAGTCACCTGTACTGCCCTCTCCAGGCAGCGGTTGGCTCGAGTCCGCTGGGAGTCATACCTTCCTACCCTTTTTATATCTTACTCTGTGCTCATCTCTCCTTTTCACTCTTTCTATACTATCACCCTCATGGCCACCGCTGACTTTATGCGCACCGCAGCCTAGTTCTCTCTCTTCTGCCTTCCCTATCCTCCGCCCCCATCCAAACGTCTCCCCCTGGTCTAGCATAGCATCGCAGTTCTCTCTGCCTGCCTGCTTCGCCAGTCTGGCCCCTATATAACTACCTCGACCCTTCGCCTTTCTCGAAAGTCCCAAAATGTACATTGTTGATTCCTACCCTATCGTTCCGATCATCCGTTCTGCAGAATCCTTGGCCTCAGATCTCCGAAAGACCTCCGTCGACAACAAGCTCGTCTAAACCTCTCTGCTGCTTCTGCTGCTTCATATCTGCTTGGTCTTGACTCCGTCCGTGATCTACTCGGGTTTCTCTACGGTCATCGGAACCGTGGACGGTGAATAATCATCTTCTTCTTGTGATTCACCACCGGTCACTGTGTATCGTGCTTACTTGCGTTGCTTTGCTTTGCTTTGCTGCTTTACTCTTTCTACTTGTGCTTCTATTACCCTTCTGCTACCCCTTGACCGCTCATAATCTAATCCAACACGTCTCTCTTCGTCACCGACACCCTGGCGAAGTTGCTCCTCTAAAGGCTGGCCGTCGCCTACCAATCATAACAAGACGGCATCGGTCTCTTCGGCTTCTCGTTTACGGTTTTTTGCCCATCGGTTTATTGACTACACGGTTTAATCCTTATCGTCTTGCCTTCTTGCTATATCCAACAGTTTTGATAGCGTCGGGCGCAAGGCGTTCTCGCTGGGTGATCATTCTTTGATTGAATCGAGAATACTTCTTTTTACGTCACACGACAGAAAATCTCTTCCTGGATATGACAAGGATGGACGTCTTGGGTTTGAGTTCTTCAAACCCGGCTTATTCTTACAAAGCTTCTTATGCGCCTCCCTACGCATCTTCCGTCTCTTCCGCTTCCTCCTCTTCCTCTTCCGTCTTCTCCCTAGATAGTAACTCGGCCCAGAGTTCCATCTCTTCGACCTCTACAAACCCCGTTGATGTGGCTTGGGAACATGAGGGCGAACAATCTCTGCCTGCAAGAGGCTCGCTGCCGAGTCTGCGTGGACCGGTCCCTCCCAAACCTGATGCTGCCGTGCCCCCGGAGTTGCGCAAACATCCCCGGCGTACCAGCACATATGTGGCCCAGTCCAACGGCGTTCCCTGCGCGCGGCCCCCACCTTGTCTGATGCGACAGTCGGAGCGCAAAGTGAACTTTGTCGACAACCTCGTCGGTGAGTGACGATTATCGGTAACCTTTCCCTAGACTAGTCAACTAAATCATGCCACCAGACACCGCATCGCAGATCGTCGAGATCATCTGGCCCTTGTCCGCAGTATCACTTCGTAGTGACTCATCGACCGGTTGCAAGGGCGTTTTGCCTCTTCGCACCTTTATCCAAGAGACTCTGCGTCGGTCTCGGACTAGCTACAGCACGCTGCAAGTGGCGCTCTACTATTTGATCAAGATCAAGCCGCATGTGCCCAGCCAGACAGAACAGTCGCGCGACAAGCCTGTCTGCCGGGCCATGCAGTGCGGTCGTCGCATGTTCCTTGCGGCCTTGATTCTCGCTTCCAAGTACCTGCAGGATCGCAACTATTCGGCCCGTGCTTGGAGCAAGATCTCAGGTCTTAACACGCTGGAGATCAACCAGAATGAGCTGATGTTCCTCGAAGCGGTTGGCTGGAGACTTCACATCTCCGAAGCAACCTTCCAGCGCTGGACGGACGTCGTTCTGAAGTACACCCCCGGAGCCGGAGCTGCTCTTGGAAACGGTCACTGCTGGCGAACTGTCATTCCCCGGCTCACCCCCGAGTTGGACGTGATTGAGTTTGAGCCGATCACCCCGCCATCCAGCGGGGAGTCGTCTGTCGCCAGCTCACCGTCTCCGCGCAGCGTGCCCGCTGCCTACGAGCCGGCTGCTAACACCAGTCTGCCGTCTATTCACGAGCAGGTCCCATCTTTGCGACGAAGTGCTCCCATGCCGTTGGAACCGATGCCGCGGATGGAGTATCCTCCTTCCATTCACCGGCCTCAGATGCTCCCGACGCCGCAGATGACGCCTCAGTCGAGCCTAGCATCCACTCCTGCTGCGAGTGCCACCTCGTTTGGTCCCCGCCGGCCATCCATCTATGCCGCCGTCTCGCAGGCTCAGAACATGGGTATGGCGCGGTCAACTATTGACCAGCGCCCCCCTCTGAGCTTCTGCAAGGCGAACTCATTTGATGGATACCCGGCGGTGGTCCGTCGATCATCCCTGACCCGCTCGACTTCATCTGCGTCGTCTCCGGAGTCGATGGTGTCGGACGCTTCTACGCTGTCG
>Ga0115853_100414_pt1 | contig 13349 bp, 6 predicted proteins | sample InSIn5gowninarea_FD_83867 | JGI IMG/M metagenome (GOLD analysis project Ga0115853, IMG submission 83867)
AAGAACTTGTCGAATGAGGACGCCACCTAGGAGGGTGAGCACATATTGGAGCACCCATCTTTGAGGTTGGTTGAGGGCAAGCAACATTTGGGAAGGGAGGACTATCATGTCCCTTCTCAAACACATTTGTAACAGGGTACTGCTACACAATTTTGGCTAAGGAAGAGAACCCATCATTTTCGACTTAGGGACTTAGGAGGCAGTTCATTTGGTTGCTAGTGGAATGTGGGGGCCACCCACATGGGCATTCGAATTGGACCATTCAAATAGCTTGGAGGGAAATTCTAATATGTGGATGGAGGGATCCATGTGAGGCAAGGGAGGCCCAAGGAGTTATAAGGAGGGAGAAACTCTCATTTTGGGATTCATTCATACATCTTGCAAACAAAATCACTTGATTGTTCACTTTGTTGTTTAGCTGAGTCAACTGGTTGTTTAGCCACGAATCTCTCAAGTGGGAGATTCAACCTCTACTTCAGGGGACCATCCATGCCCGCCCTAGAGAGGCAGTTCTACAAGGATTTTAGGAATTCTGGGGAAGTGACATAGCACCACCAACTAGTCTAGAGTAAGGAATGTGTATTTCTGGGCAACTAGGAAACACACAGAGGGAGATTGAGGAAAGAAGAGATCTGATTTCTTGTCCGAGGGTTGGGGAGCTGAGGTAGCAACATTAGACTAGCGTTCTTGCTAGGTTTTATAGCTATTTGAGCCAACCTTCTAGCAATTCGAACTGCTGGGTTGGGGACAGCATAGAGGCCACACAACAAATTTTTGTGGTACTTGGGAGCAGCTGAGTTGGGCCAAGAGATCATCCGGGGTGTTAGGGATTGGATAGAATGGGTGAACTAAGCATTTTGGAGAAGTTTTTAGGTGGATTTATAGGCATTTTCCAGCAAGTCTAAATTGGCATCTAAAGCTAAGGTGAGGCTCCAAGGGGGTCGAAAATCAGAAGTCTAAACCATCCAAAATCCTTTCTGGGTTTTTTCTAGGTTTTTTACAAGGATCCAAAATTTAAATTTTCATAATTTTCTGAGCACCGGAGATGGGGTTTTATGTCAAATCTTTGCAGCATACACTCTAGAATTACTAGGGATTAAATAGTGCCTTTGGGGGTCGATTTTGGGAAATCCAAATTGGGTCAAACCATTTTTGGGTTTTTTGTGGGTTTTGGCCAAGGAGTCTGGTAGCACTGTTAGGTTACCTTGGCCAATTGGACAGAGGGAGATGGGGCTAGTAGCAATATTAGGTTACCTTGGCCCATTGGACAGAGGGAGACAAAGCTACCTAGTCAGATTGTATGTATTGACCAGGATATCAAGATGAGACGTCTTGAGTTGCACAGAGTGCAACACCAACATGATGGGGTTGTTCTATGTGAGGGAGTTTGTGCATTCAAACCCTCTTGGGTTGGCTGGCGGGAGATTCTAAGCTGGTACCCAGTGGAGTGGACTATGGAGATGGTAGTGGACCCAGGTGGTGCTCAACAAGCGTTTCCAGGCACTGGGGATGCTAGAAGCCCTGAATGGCATTGGGATTCGGGAGGGACCACCTATCATTTCCCATGTATTCCGATTGACTACAACTGGGATGGTGCAGTTGACCTAGCAGTTGAGCATGCACATTCACTAGGGGAGTCTTGGTCAGCACTAGTGGCTGACCAGTTTATGGATAGACTCTTTTGGTTTTCTTGGTATGGAATTTGTACACGGAATCACTAGATGATCAGCATACTTTGAAAGGAGTTTGTTGGAGGAGGTAGCATTGGCAAGCCACCAAAAGGTTCCTTGCATGGAACTGGGGGCTCTTCACTTTTATTCATGGCACAGAGGATGCAGAGGAGCGGAGCAGTGGTGGCATCATTGCTGACACATAGGGAGAGTCACTTCTCGGATCCCTCGGGAGGGATTTGGAGGGAAGATCCATTCATCGGTGGGGATAATGATGCGATGGTGGAGGTGATGATATTGATCGGGTGTGGCCTGACATGTAGAGACATAGCTATAGGCCATCATATCCAGGGATTTGTGGGAGCATCTAGCGTTGAGCAATGGTCTATAGGTGGGCATGGAGATGCATGGTGGTGTCCTATAGTGTGTTGGAATGCATTGTGGAGTGGGAGTGCCTCACATCGTAGTGAGTACATGCGGGGAGTGACAGGTGTAATGAAACAGGTAGGAAGCAAGACAGTACAAGATGGTATAGCTGCAGCCAAGGGTATCCAGCATTGTATAGGGGTAGGCTGCGATGTAAAGTGGCATGTCCAGGAGTACTGGGATGATCGGTGGTATGCAGAGGCATATGGTGCTGCACAACGATGTCTTGGGGTGTTGCCTCTAGGGACACCCATGGACGGAGATACCGGGCATACCTTAGGGTGTAGTTCACCCAGGATCGATTGGGACACAGATAAGCGCTACTTGATGGTATCCACGGGGACTCACACTCCTAACCCTCTTCTACGTCACTTATAGGAACGAACGATCTGGTTGTTGTCCTTTGAAACTCTGGGCATGAGCAGCAGGGGACGAGGAGCTCACCCAAGATATTTGGATGACACTTGGTGCGATAGAGGGGAGACTTCTCAGCGAGGGCATCAAGTCGGTGCGTGAGTTGACAACCACATGTTGAGGGATGAGGTGATCACCAATAGGGATGGCATATCATTCATCACTGATGCTATGCTGGGGGAGCTGGTCACAGGGGATACATGTTTCGCTCTTTCAACAGGGCATGTCTAGACCATGCATGAGCAGAGGATACTATGTATGGATGAGATAGTTGTCCAGTATGTATCTAGGTTCCTAACATTGTATTGACACATTCTCCAAGGGGTGGGTATTCGAACTAGTGGTGATCGTTAGCAGGATGAGGATGGATCCACATACACTGAGTCAATTGTGCGTATTAGATACACATATATTGGTTGCATTCATGGGGTAGCTATTTGGCACATGTGGTTTCCAGCAGTCATCAATACTACACAATGGTAGGCACCAGACAGTTTAGCATGCCTTAGATTATTTCATGATGTACGGAGCCTATATATGGGTGGCATGCAAGGACTAGAGATGAGGGCCAAAGGGATTCCATCAGTTGTCAGAGCTATGCCACAACAGGTTTGCCTATGGGATGTAGGGATTCATTTGATCGATAGATCACTCGTGATGAGTGGATTCGTGGGAGAGAGTGATATAGTTCGCTCTTGGGATGACACATGGGGTTCACAGAGGGTTTCATCATATCGGGAGGCATATATTCTCTATTGCTGCCCAAGTTCGTAGTTATATTTGGATGGGTAGGCCTTGGTGTCATTGATATGCTTAGGCAGGATGTGTCTCGCCTCTTTCTATATTCCACCATCAAGTTCCAGGAGAGTAGGATACTGTTTGCGCATGATGGGGAGTATGATATAGTTAGAGTAGCGCAGCGTCAACATGGTGGCACCACTCTTGGACTAGGAGGGAACTGGGGCATCACAACTCTTCAGAGCTCAATAACCTTTAGGGATGTGATGGCTACTACAAGGGGAGATCATAAAGATCTTGCATTGGGCTTTAGCGAGTCACTGATGGAGAAAGGGACTTTTGGTACTTGCACTGGGTAGGATAGTGAGTGGAGTGAGGGGGGCTTCATGTTGGACAAGATGGCTTGGGATCCTGGTATTGAAGGATTCTTTCATATCAGTATAGTGTTGAGGTTAGGGACGATTCAGTGGCACATCTGGGACCCTAGCACATGTTGCAGTGACAGTGGGTAGCAACAGTTAGAGAGGATGTTTTTTCAGGCATTTCTTGAGGACAAGAGATTTTTGGAGCATTGGAAGAACTTGTCGAATGAGGATGCCACCTAGGAGGGTGAGCACATATTGGAGCACCCATCTCTAAGGTTGCTTGAGGGCAAGCAACATTTGGGAGGGGAGGACTGTCATGTCCCTTCTCAAACACATTTTTAACAGTGTTCTACTACACAATTTTTCACAATTTTGGCTAAGAGAACCCATCATTTTCGACTTAGGGACTTAGGAGGCAATTCACTTGGTTGCTAGTGGAATGTGGGGGCCAGCCACATGGGAATTCGAATTGGCCCATTCGAATAGCTTGGGGGGAAATTCGAATAGGTGGATGGAGGGATCCACATGAGGCAAGGGAGTTCCAAGGAGTTATAAGGAGGGAGAAACTCTCATTTTGGGATTCATTCATACATCTTGCAAACAAAATCACTTGATTGTTCACTCTGTTGTTTAGCCGAGTCAACCGGTTGTTTAGCCATGAATCTCTCAATTGGGAGATTCGACCTCTACTTCGAGAGACCATCCGTGCCTGCCCTAGAGAGGAAATTATACGAGGATTTCAAGAGTTTCGAGGAAGGGACATAGCACCACCAGCTAGTGCAGAGCAAGGAGTGTGTATTTCTAGGAAACCAGGAAACACGCAGAGGGAGATTGAGCCAAGAAGAGATCTAATTTCTTGTCCAGGGGTTGGAGAGCTGAGGTAGCAACATTAGATCAATGTTATTGTGGGGTTTTACAGCTATTTGAGCCAACATTCTAGCAATTCGAACTGCTAGGCTGGGGGACAGCGTAGAGGCCACACAACATATTTTTGTGGTACTTGGGAGCAGCTGAGTTGGGCCAAGAGATCATCTAGGGTGTCACGTATTGGATATAATAGGTGAACTAAGCATTTTGGAGAAGTTTTCAGGTGGATTTATAGGCAGTTTCCAGCAAGTCGAAATTGGTAGCTAAAGCTAAGGTGAGGCTCCAAGGGGGTCGAAAATCAGAAGTCTAAACCATCCAAAATCCTTTCTGGGTTTTTCTAGGTTTTTGACAAGGATCCAAAATTTAAAGTTTCATAATTTGTTGAGCACCGGAGGTGGGGTTTTATGTCAAATATTTGCATCATACACTATAGAATTACTAGGGATTAAATAGTGCCTTTGGGGGTCGATTTTGGGAAATCCAAATCGGGCCAAACCATTTTTGGGTTTTTGTGGGTTTTGGCCGAGGAGTCTGGGTTAAAAACATATAAATTTATGGGTAGTTTCAGTGCACCTTCCAGCCATTCTAACTTCAGTAGAGCAGTAGTTTCTGGGCAACGCAGTGCAAAATGGTGTAGCAGCTGGGCAACCTTCAGCTCAGCCATTTTCCTACCTGGGTTTGGTCCTGCTTGTCCTTTCAGACAAGCCCAGGTGCACCATTCCATCATCTATTGTATTTGACTTGTAGAAATATAATAAAATGGCTCAGAAGTTCTTCATTTGCAACTTTTATATGGTTGTTTGCTGAATATTTCGTTTTTGTAATTTGTTGCATGTATTATTTTCTTGTTACTACTTGTATTCCTATTAAGGATCATCACATTAACAGACATTTGATTTTTCAAATTTGATTCCACTAGATTTAAATGTAGGGTTTCAATCTCCAAGGTCTCCAGTTAGGTAGTCTTCTGGAATGTTGGTTGATTCACAACTTAATTTGGCACTCCAACTTTGATTTATTGAACATTTATCACTATATCCATTGATTTTCTGGTTATAAGCATGTATCACCATTTTCAAACTTTGTACATTTCCAATGGTTTATACAGACTACAGAGATGTGGTTTCCTAAGAAATGACCCATTATGTTGTAAAAGAGATGTACATGTACCAATTTCTAGTTCACATAGACTAGGTCTATTTTTAATTGTTAACATTATATTTACAAATTTCATAATCTCAACAAATATTCTTTTGATATAACCTTTCCAGTATAATACACGTTCACAAAAATGTTGTTTTTTACTAGTTTCATGGCTTAAATTCTTGTTCTTTTTCAGAAAATTTGTAAGTTAATTGCATCCCATGGAACATGCAATGATGTATTTGTATTCACTTTATTTCTCCCATTTTTCATCTAGGTGGTGTGGGAATATCTACAGGAATTTCGTTTGTGTGGTGAAAACTATGATGAGGTAGTTTTGAGTAGTTTCTTTCTAAGGAAAAAATGTTTCCAAAATGTGAGTTGGATAAAAAGGCCCAAACTCGTGGAATGGTGAGTCATTTTTCTTGTGAACCCCTTTGGACAATCTTCAATAAGTGAAACTTCTTGGTATCTATACATGCACTTTTTTCCTCTTGATGTGTTTAACTAGTCATGAAAGATTTGTAAACACTAGTTTAGAATTAAATGCAATATGGAAGATTTGTAAACACTAGGTTTGAATTAAATGCAATATGAAATATTTGTAAACACTATGTTTGAATTAAATGCAATTGTGCATATATGATGAATGTGGATGGATGTTCAAGGGGTTTATTTTATACAAAGCAAAGCAATTCAAAAAAATTACACAACAGTTTTGGAAATCTTGCGAATTTACAATGTTGGTGGGAAAGAGAATTCCTTTTAGAACCTAATTTAGTGAAAAATTATGGCAATGTGAATCTCTTGGGACAATATTGAATAACTGGAACTTCTTTGAAAGCTTCAAGGCTACACAAATTTGTCTCTTGACAACATGGACACTCATTAGTGAGCTGGAAATTGGTATTGAGGATTGACCCATATCCTTATTCATTGTTGAATTGTAGTTTTCTTCTGCTAAACCAACAAACTCATCATCACGACCTGGAATTTAGCTGAAAGATTGCAACAATTTTCTCCCACAAACTCAGACTTACGTTTCTTAGCAAACAACAAATCTTGTGGGATGTTTTCATCAACATTCTCAGTTTCACCAGATGGAGGGAAAGCATGGATACTTGAGCCCAGGGTTTGTTTTCATTGAAATGCATCATTATTATATGTTGGCCATTGCAAGAGGTACAAAAATAGAATATAAAAGTAAGAAATGATATGTTTAAAAGTCCACTCATCTATAAATTGTTCTTTGCTCTCATTTTCTATCAAACTTCTCATACAATATGAAACTTGCAATGGATTTCTGATAGGAACAGGGCTTGATGTGGCAATTAAGTTACTCACATATTTCTTTGTTTAGGAAAAAAGCTTGATATAGGATTAAGTTACTCACACTTTTCTCTGTCTAATGGACGAACAATTGAAAAAGGTTGAGATTTAATTTCTTCATCAAGACCTCGGTCAATATTTGTCACGAGAACAACATTACAACCCTCATCACATCCTATTTGATCACCATTGTTTCCATTATGAGTGCCTACAGTTTTCTAGGATATAAATTTAGAGGGAAAGACCACTTGCTCTTCCTCGTGACATCTATAGCTATTCTTCTCCTATCATATTCTTCTTGATCAACAATGTGTTCAAGATCCTTTCTCTCAACATTGCTCTATACTAAGCAATCATTGCCAATAACTAAGGGTAAATTGACTACTATGTCACCCCTTCCTTCCTCATCTTGCATTGTTCTTATGAGACCAGAATTATCTTCCTTAAATACTTGTTCTTTACCTCCAATTACATCAAGAAATGCATCATCCAATCCAGGAAAGATAGGGATTTCTTCCAAACATACGAATTATGGCCTTGTATTTCCATGCAAAATTTGGTTATATCCACCAAGCTCCATATCCAAGCTTATTTTTCTTTCATGGCAGTCATGCCACTTTTCTTTTGATACAGAAGGGACAATAAGGACATTACTGTGATTCCCAACTCTATCACCAACTTGAAAATGAGGAGCAAATTGATCTATGTTATGAAATTCCTTGTTTTTGGCATACCTTTCTTGAATTATATCATGGGCTCTATTATGGATATTAGCCAAGTTTTGTACGAAGGAAGAAGCATTTCCTTGCTTATTTTGTTGGTGGGATGTGCATTGTGAATGGAGTTAGGATAGCATTTGGAATCTCATAATGGAAAAGATGTTGGAAACCATAACCAACTGCAGATGGAGAGTGCCTTGTAGACATGTAATGATCCCACTATTTGTTTTGTTGGTGGTAAATGCAAAGAGCATGGACCAAGGTTATGTTAACTAACTCAACCTTTGTATCACATTAATTGATAGCTTGAAAGTTTCCACAATGAATTTAAAGAATTTCATAAAGATATGAAGTCATGATTATAAATTATGGTCAATGATAAACCATAATAGCTCCAAACTTGTCAAAAGTAGTATGTTGCAAATTTAGGGGCGTCAATTTTCTCGTTACAAGGAATGCACATTTCCATCTTTGAAAATATGCAAACTACTAGAATGATACAATTATGCTTATTAGACTAAGTGTTAGGAAAATCATTGATGATATCCACAGATATTTTATTCCCAGGGCTTGCTAGGAACTTGAAAATACTAGCACACAACAATCTTTTGATTAGAAGTGTTTCTTTAGCTATATTGTGAACATCTCTGTATCTAATCTTCCACATGTTTCCTAACAAAAGGCTAAAAGAATTATCCTTGCAAAGAAACAAAATATACACACCCCAACACTCTCTCCATGTGATGAAGAGTGGACCTCTCTGAGAAAAAAGAGGTGATCTAGTCTAGTTAGGACACAATTGATTGAGAATGTACAATAAGCTATTCTAGATTGTGTCGTCTAGGAAGGGTTTTTAGTTGACCTTTGTGGTTGTTGGATGGAGTTCATGACAATACAAAAATAGGGGCAATTTTAATATTGATCTATTCACTGTTGATATGATGCACTTATAAAATCTAAAATGGGAAGGAACTTAGTAGGTTTTCTAATGAGTAAATAAACCACTTTATTAGGGCTATTCTTACTGACCAAATGAAATGTCTGAATTTAGGAAGGCTTTTTAATTGATTTTGTCTGTGTATATTAGAATGGGATTTCAAGAATTGAATAGGATGATAATTAACATGGAGGATAGTGTGTTCACCAAGGATTTAGTGTGACCAGTACTTGACTGCTCAAACCAATGCCTAGATTTCCTTGGCATAAGTGTTTAGTTGAGATTTTCTTGGGACAAGTTCTTTGAGTGGTATGTAGTTGGGTGTCCTCTTTGCTAAAGAAAATTCCTATGACATATCTAAAAGAACATGTTTCAATATGAAAAGGTTCTTGAAATTCTAAGAGAATAGATCACCCTTCAACTTTTGAAACACTTTTTTTCTTTAGAAGTCTGGTGATTTTTTATTTTATTTTTGGCCTCTTTCAATGATCAAACAATGCCAGAGCAATGGTGGATTCATTTCCTATATAAATTTTGTTAGGAAAAATGTTGGGGGGGGGGGTGTTTGCGAATCAATATCTTACACAATTCAACTTTTCAATTTATTATTCTAATTTATGTACACTATTGTCATTCAAGAAACCAACATATGTACATGACTGTGATCAATGCAAATTGTGTATATCCAAATAACTAGTTTATCATTAATTTCATTAATTGTTCATCTTTAACCAGTGCATCATTACTTCATTATTCAATAATTAAGAAGTAGTAAAAATCATATAGATCATCAACAAACAAGAAACATATCAACACACATGAACACTAGGATTTTAGGTGGAAACCTAATGTGGGAGAAAACCACCGCTGTCATCGTCTCTGTCTTATTATTTTATTATAAAGGAAAATTTCTTACAATATTGTATAGGCACAAACTCTAACCAGTATGCAAACACCCACGTGGAGAAGGCTACAACCTTCTCTCATTCTCCAGCACCCACTGCAAGGGAGCTACAACCTCCTGAACTTGTTTACCGACTCCTATTGGAAGGGAGCTCCTATCCCCTTTCTGAAGGTTGCTACCCTCAACTCCTTGTGGACCACTTTTCAAAATGTTTCAGACTGGATCCACCTATAAAACAACCTGTAGGACACCTTTCATCAAATTTTCAAGCTGGACCCATATCAACCATAAACTGAACAAACTGTAGCACTAAATATCAGAAATTGTCACACTATAAATCAACTGAAATTATTAAGTATCAAGTCATTAAATGCATAACCCAACCAGAAAAAATAAATATCAAATTATGTGCACGATTTTTATAAATAAAACTTGTGTATATATGCACTTTCCTTGTAAAACATCTGTTTACATATCTCAAATGAACCATTCATAGACCATTTCACCAGCTACAAATCATTGAATCAATCATAGATTTTTGAACCAATTACAGATCATACAATCAGGCACACTTCTGTCCCATTAAATTTGAACAATTCAACCAAGTCACCTCAATCGTTACAAAGACATCATCGACAAACAACAAGTAAACCAGATAACATTAATTGTAAACATCAATCATCAGATTTGTAAGCATCAACCAAAAAATCAAACCCTAGTTTATGTACGCGACTTCCATAAGAATATCAGTGTACATACATGCTTACCATGCACAACACCCGCGTACAGATCTGCACATACTGAAAATTATTTCACAGAATATATAAGCGACCCTTCAAAGGTGGATCCACGTATGTATGCGATAATTCCCAAACATGCCTTTGTATAGATCTAAAAAAAATTGTTGCAAACACAATTTCACTTTCTGCAACCTTGACTGTCAATACTACATAATTCTGAATAAATTGTTTAGATCATCCTATTACCATAATGTTGACATCTTTATCAAGTAGGTTTCCATCAAGGACAACCCATTAGGCATAATGCCAACAATCTACCACTTTGGACTTGATGGAAACCACTTTGGTGTTTGGTCACCATCTACAAACACCTCCAAACACACCTACAAATACCAAGATCCTCCAAGCATTTTTCTCCCGAACACTAAGCTTCTCTCCCCCTTAGACATCAAGGGCAAAGGACTAACCGATGTTGAATGAAGACCCCATTTATAGAAATTGCGTACTGACCATGCTCCCCCTAAGCATGTGTTAAGGATATTCAAATGACTCAACCAAAAATGACCTTTCCTAACACTAATGACTCATTATTACATCAGATACCCAACATTTGGGTTTACATTTTTGACTTGTCATTACATTAATTGTCTCAAATAATGGGATTACATACAAAACGTGATTTGATCCCAATATCCCATACATGACTAAATATTACAATGATTTCATCATGGGTCTTCACATTACCTTTACATCAAGGGGAAAATATGACATATATAACCAAAACCAGGACCTCAACAATGAGGTTGTAAGATCATGATAGTTATCAGCAACCTCCATATATCATATAGGAACCCACAACATGAATATTTGATATTAACAATATAACAACATATAAATTTTCAGCAGTAATAGTATAGGTATCCATACATGAGTAAAGATATGCAACAAGACATGCTTATGGAACCATAATGCCAAGAAGGAGATTTAGGGTTATAATAGTTTCTCCCCCTGAACCAACAGACTATAGCAAACCAATGTCAGAAACATAAGACCAAAATCATGAATGCATATAGGAGGCTCCCCCTGAATCTGTGCCATTTTTACCAATTACTGAGATGTATATGCATCTATCTAATTTAGAAACCACATACATACATGACTGCCCTTCACATCATCCACGTAATAAAGGTAAATTGTAGTAATTTACAGTTACAACTACCCCTGAACCTGACATATCTATCAAAATAATCACTAGAGAGATGAAGCAGGAATCATTCCTAATTTATGTCTGAGATATTCAAAGGAATCACATGGAAGTGGCTTTGTAAATATATCTACAACTTGTTCCTTTGAAGGAACATATTCTAGTTTGACCTTTTTTTCAAGCACCTATTCTCTCAGGAAATGATATTTGATTCGAATGTGCTTGGTTTTTTTGTGCATGACAAGATTCTTAGAGATACTTATGGCATTAGTATTGTCATAGAGAATAGGTATAGGTTGAGGAAAAGTGAATTGAATGTCTTGTGATGTTTGTATCATCCATAAAAGTTGAGTACAACAGGATGCAACAACAACATATTTTGCCTCAGCAGTAGATAAAGCAATGGAGCTTTGTTTCTTGTTGAACCATGACACCAAGCGGGATCCCAAATAAAATTCTCCTCCACTAGTACTCTTGTGATCATCAATATTACCTGCCCAATATAAATCTGTGTAAGCATGAAGTCAAAATTATGCATTTTTTGGATACCATAGATCAAAATCTTGAGTTCCTTGTAGATACTTGAATATTCTCTTAACTTCTTGTAGATGAGTTTCCTTAGGATTTGCTTGAAATCTTCCAACAATTCCAACTGCATGCATAATGTTTGGTCTTGTACCTGTAAGGTAGAGAAAGTTCCCAATCATAGATCTATATTCTGGTTGATTGATTGAAGGAGAATCATAATTTTGACTAAGATTGCATCCTGTTACCATTAGAGTGCATACCGGCTTGCGATCTTCCATTCCATATTTTTTCAAAATCTGTTTGAGATACTTGGTTTGAGAAAGAAATATACCATTCTCAATTTGTTGAACTTGAAGACTAAGAAAGTAATTTAGTTCACCAAGTAGAGATATATCAAATTCTTACTGCATAACTAAGGCAAATACATGACTCATAGATTCTACATTGCTTCCAAGTATGATGTCGTCTACATAAATAAAAATTATCAAAGGTTTTTATTTATCAATTTTAATATATAGGTTGCTATCTGCAGACACCTTTTTGAATCCTTGTTGTTGAAGGTACCTGTCAAGATGATAATACCATGCATGAGGATCTTGTTTTAATCCATACAATGCATTCTTAAGTTTGCACACAAGATTCTTATCATTGCCAAGAATGAACCCTTCAAGTTGTTCTATATAGAACTATTCTTATAGATCCCCATTTAAGAATGCATATTTAACGTCCATTTGATATACTTTAAATCTATGAAACTTGGAAATGCAAGAAAAAATTAAATGGCTTCAAGTCTAGCTACAGGGGAAAATGTTTCTTTAAATTCTATCCCTTCCTGTTGAGCATAGCCTTTGCATACACGTCTTTATTTATTTCGAATTAATTCTCCATTTTCATTCAGTTTGTTTTTGAACACCCATTTTGTTCCAATAATATTTTTATCATGAGGCCTTGGTACTAATTCCCATGTATGGTTCTTTTCTATTTGATCAAGTTCTTCATGCATTGCCTTAACCGAACATTCAAATTTCTAATTTGATTCACATTTTGAGGTTCAATTGTGGATAGTAAGACTAGGTAGCTAGAAGTTCCAATAAGAGTTCTTCTAGTTTTTATTCTTGCTTCCTTTTCATCTATAATTTGAAATTCAGGATGATTTTTCTGAACATACCTTGAAAGAGTCTTTTGTGATGTATTTGTATCTACATTTCTTTCTTCTGTTTCTTCTTTATTTTCTTCTCCTGCAACCTTTGGGCTTGTAGTAGGGAGAGAAGCTTAGTGTTCGGGAGAAAAATGCTTGGAGGATCTTGGTATTTGTAGGTGTGTTTGGAGGTGTTTGTAGATAGTGACCAAACACCAAAGTGGTTT
>Ga0115853_100417_pt1 | contig 13288 bp, 13 predicted proteins | sample InSIn5gowninarea_FD_83867 | JGI IMG/M metagenome (GOLD analysis project Ga0115853, IMG submission 83867)
TACATCGTTAGCATGTGTTAAGTAAGGACTGTAAGCTCCGAAACAGATTCGGTTGAATAATCAGATTGAGTATCCTGCTGAGAATACAATACCAGTACTCATTAGTAATCCTACTACAGGACTTCGCATGAATGTACCATTTAAGGCTAGGAATTCTCCGATTCAGTTAGAGGTTGTAGGTGTACCCATGTTAGCAATAGTGAACGCAAAGAATAATGCTGCAAAGACTGGCATGTATGTTGTCATACCTCGGTAGTATCGGATTACTCGTGTGTGGTATCGATCGTATAGAACCCCTCCCACTAACATGAATAATGCTGGTGATACAAATCCGTGAGCAATTGATAACATAATACCTCCTTCGATACCTTGGATTGTGTTACTAAATACTCCTGCTACTACAACACTCATGTGGGCAATACTTGAGTAGGCTACTAGACACTTGAAGTCAGTTTGTCGTAGTGTAGTTAATGAACTATAAACAAGAGTAATCACCGCAATAGTTTGCACTAATGGGCTGAAATATGAAGTAGCTTCTGGTAATAATGGGATTAAGATTCGTAAGAAACCGTATACGGCTAATTTAAGAATTAATCCTGCTAGTACAATTGATCCTGCTAATGGTGCTTCTACGTGAGCTCGAGGTAATCACATGTGGAACGGAATTAGAGGAGTTTTAATTGCAAAGCTTAAGAAGATAGCTAATCATAGGATTTTCTGGCTTTCAAAGCTAATGTCGGCTAAAGAGATCATTTGTAGATCCGATGTACCTACGTTGTAGATAATAACTAGGAAAGCTAGTAACATGAATAATGACCCGAATAGTGTGTACAGGAATAGTAAGAACGAAGCTCGGATTCGTGTTTCACTTGCACCTCAGATTCCTACGATTAAGAATAGGGGAACAAGCACTGATTCGAAGAAGACGTAGAATAGTAATAGATCTAACACTACAAATAATGCAATAAGTAATGTTTCTACTAGTAAGAACGCAATCAAGAAGTATTTCAGGTTGTGTTGTACGTTTTCTCAACTAGCTAAGATAGCGATTGGCATTGTAAATGTTGTTAGTAGAACGAAGTATAATGATAATCCGTCTATTCCAATGTGTAGGTGACAGAAGCTTAGTTGGTTGAATTCTGTTGTGAATTGGTATTGGCTTGAGTTACTGTCGAATTCCCCTCACATAACTAGTGAGACCACAAAGTTAAGTAGAGTTACAAACAGTGCAATTTGTTTCATTCGTGATTGTTCTGCGGCTGATCCATCTTGCATCGGACTTAGTGCTAAGATACCTAAGATAGGGATAATTAGTAGCGATGTAAGCATTTCTATGTTTGTTGATTTAACCTCATCTAGGTCTTTCAAGATTATTCATCATAAAGAGACTCTTGATACTTATATAAAGAAGTATAAGATAAAAAGGGGAGTAAAAGGTTAAAGTGATATTATTCTGGTCGTTCAATAACGGCTCGTGAGATTGAAGATCGATGATCGGTAAAATACAGCGCTCCTTTTCCGAACTCATAGACGAAACCGATAGTTAATAGGAATAAGAATAGCATTCCAATTCAGAATCCGTAAGTACTTACTTGGTATAGTGTTACCGCTAATGGGTAGAACACGGCAATTTCTAGATCGAAGATAAGGAATAGAATTCCAACTAAGTAGTATTGAATAGCGAAGGGTGCTCGGACTTGTCCGTAAATAGGACTAAATCCACATTCATAAGGAGTTACTTTCTCTGTGTCGGGTTTGTGTACTGCTAATAGTAAGTTAAGTACTAATAGAATCATAACAAGGATAGGCACAAAGATAATTAATACTGTGATTGTCATTATGTAGTGAATAGCGATAATGCAAGTAGATTACTGCTATTTAAGAATAATGATGGTGATAGGATGAATAGTACAATGAAGAGTGTTAATACAGCAATTACATAACTGTGTGTACTTGTTAGCACATAACCTCCCTCCCGGTTCACCTTAGAGTGATCAACGGCTAGTGATGTATCAAAGTGGATAACTCGGATAATTCGTAAGTAATATGCTGCACTTACAACACTTGCTAAAATACCAACTAAGGCTAGGAAGTAGTATCCATTTTCGATAGCTGAGTATAGTACCATATATTTAGCGAAGAATCCTACTAGAGGAGGAATTCCTGCCATTGAGAATAGACAAACTGCAAGACTTAATCCTAAGATAGGGTTAGCTTGGAATTGTCCTTTTAGTTGTGAGATAAACGTGATATCAGTTGATGTAGCCATGTTTGACCCAGTACCAGCAGCATTGTGGATTAAGTACCCGAATGCTAAGATAACAAAGAATGCATTTAGGTTAGTGATTGAGTATTGCATTAGGTAGAATAGGAAACTAGTGATTGATTCTTCACTGTTCACTGATAGAGCTAATAGTAAGAATCCTACGTGTGAGATAGTTGAGAATGAAAGTAATCGTTTCAGTCGGTATTGAGCTAATCCTACTACTGTACCAATAACTAATGATAGTAATGATGTAGTTAGAAGAAGGTTTTTTCAGATGTTAATAGTTCCATCACCAAACATCACTGAGATGCTTTCTAATGGTAGACTTGTTTCTGCTCCGATTTGTAGTTCTAGTAGGAATACAAAGATAGAGATTTTTGGCATTACTGTAAGTCATGTTGTAACGATCGTAGGAACACCATCGTATACATCAGGAGCTCAGTTGTGGAATGGAGCAGCTGCTACTTTGAATAGGAATCCTACTCCAATGATAAGTACTCCAAGCACGATACCTTGTGAGATGTTTTCGTGACCTACTGTTGAAAGGTTAACCGAAGCTAGACTGTAGATACCTTCGAAGTTTGTTAATCCAGTGTAAGCATAGATGATGCTTGAACCTAATAAGATAAGTGCTGATGATAGCGCTCCTAGTAGGAAGTATTTTAATCCTGCTGAGGTAGCTGATTCTGAGTTTCGGTAAATAGCTGCTAAGATATATACTGCGAAACTTTGTAGTTCAATTGATAAGTACATTGACACTAAGTCAGCACTTGAGATTAGGAATGAAGCACCAATCGTTGTGAATAAGATGATTAATGGGTATTCAGCAATACTTGGTACTGCACTATATCCTTTAACATCACTAGTTGATGATGCTCATGGTAATAGAATAACTGCCCCTACTGTGTATAGGAAGATTTCCATGAATTGTGTAACTGTTGTTACGTGGAATAGACCACTGTATAACCCTAAGCCAGATCCGATTGCCTGAACGTATAGTCCATTGAATGACAATGCTGCACTAAAGAGTAAGATAATAGCAGTAATTCGTGTTAATAGTGTAGGTGTTAATGATGATGAATACAGCGGAATCGCCATTAATAGTGAAGTTAGTCCAATTAAAAGCATTTATATTTCGATCTGTCTTTAAACAATGATCGTATTAACAGTTACAACAGTTGGTGATGGATAATCATAGATACTTATAGTGAATAGAAGGTAGCCACTGTAAGGGTGTGTTGTTCACGGTAGTACACAAATTACTGTAATACGAGTAGCAGGAATCGAACCTGCGCTTACTACTTGGAAGGTAGTCATACTAACCGTTATACTATACTCGTTAAAGGTACTCTAATAGTAGGAAAGGCAGAAAGCATCACACTGGAATCGAACCAATATAGCTATATCCGAAGTATAGTACTCTACCATTGAGCTAGCAATGCCATACAAATAATGGGACTTGAACCCATACGACTTAACGTCACTGCTTCCTAAGAGCAGCCTGTCTACCATTTCAGCATATTTGTTGTAAGAGGGATGGGGGTTGATAGGTGGTTGAAATAAAGTATTAAAACTATGAGTATAGGATTAAGAAAGCGATCATTAAAGCGAATAGACCTGTAGCTTCTGATAGCGCGAATCCTAGGATAGCGTATTGGAATAGTTGCAATATATTAACTTTGCTTTACAACAAAGAGTAGACTATATCTTCTGTGATTAACAGCTTCACATGTAGTCGTTGAAGAATAGTTTCCTGCTGATTGGTTATATCTGTTTCAGCATTATAGTGATGTATGACCCCAATTATTCGTAACAATAAGGTCGTAATGCCGGGTTTCGGCTAGTTGCTGACATTAGTGATGAGAACACTAGTCCGATTCCAACTCCTGCTCCTGCTACTTTTAAGTGGACTATTTCATTAAGTTAAGTCGTAAGTTTAACTCATTCTACGTATAGTCTCTGAAGCTCGTATTTAGTCAAGCCTGCTGATTGCTCTTATGAAGTCTTTCCAGCAAATGGTAGAATTTTAATCGGACTAGCCGAAGTAAGGAGTGGAATAGGTTGTGTACATACTTATATATCTAAGGGGTTGTTTTGTTAGGAATGATATTAAATCGTCCAAATAGCTGATAACAATCGATCGTATGTAACTTTGTATACACGGTTGTTTTGTTTGTACTCAAACCATGACAAGTGAGATACAATAGGTTTTAGCCCGGGAAAGGAGACTTTAGTGTCTGTTTCCAAGTCATTCAGAATACAAGGGTAAATCGGTCAGGGCTATTAGGATTGTGTGCAAAGTATAGTGGTCCAACACGAGTGTCAACTAAGCGGTTAGTGTTAACAGCTCGGGTAATGGAATTACGTAATCCTCGAGGAGTTTTTCCTTTTTCGCAAAGGTCAGATGATGCTTTGGTAAAGGATGTGTAAGTACCTTTGGGATGTAAGTCTTTAGTGAAAGTGTACACTGTTCCAGGTGTTAACGTAGTAGGTGCGTATCCTGGAATAACTAATTTATCGTAATTAGGCTCCATTCGATGAATAATAGGGTGAGTCAATAAAGGACCAACATAATTGTACTCTTGAACATTCACTGTTCCGCATAATGGGCTTTTCAGTTGTTTAATGTTATTTAGGTATAGTTGAATTGATTTTCGTCCTACACCTAGAATGTTAGCCGCCTCTTGGATAGAAGCAGCCATTTGAATAGGTTCGCCCTCTTGGGTAATAATAACTTTAGTGCTTGTAGACCCTAACTCTAAAGGCTGATTTAGAGATCCAGGATTGAATCGTGTAAAAGTGAATCGTACTAAGCGATCTTTACCGGATAGGGTAGAAGCAAAGGGATTCGAGGTACTAGTTGAGTTACAGCCATTAAAATACTATACTCTCCTTGACTTAGTTGATATCAAGGGTGTTTTTGGTAGAAGAGCGATAAGTAGTTAGGTACTACATATACAGTTCCTCAGTTAAAAGCAGTAATATCACCTGATTTATGTAAGGATGTTTGTCGAGAAATTGATCTCCAAGTCGTCGTCGGAAATCAATTGTAGAACCAAATGCTTGACCTGCTACCGTTTGGTCTGATGTCGGTTGTTTCGCTTCTTTTAAAACTCGACAAGGTTGGTAGGATTTACGATATCCCCTTGTGATTGTGCTGTAACCTGTAACATTGACGCTGATTTGGTTAAGTACAGGGCTATTTTCCGGAAGGCTACGTAACATTTCGTCAACGACACGAATAGCTACTTTAGCAGTAGAAGAAATAACACTTGGACACAGGAGTCGCGGTGATAGAACAGGTGACAAGATAGTTTTAGTTAATCCGATTGTAGCTAGTCCAGCTCCGATGTATTTTGCAGCTTGTAACATATTTGTTGATGTATTTGCTCCTTACTTGTCTTTAGTGACACTAAGATAACCGGTAAAGTTCAGTTAATCTACTAAGAGTAGAAAACGAAGACAACCATGTAAACAGAATCTAGTAATGGTAAAGCCGAAGGGCGTATGTTTACAAACTAAACAAGAGCAGCATGAATCGAACATACATAAGCTATTTTGAAGATAGCGATTTTACCGTTAAACTATACTCTTATAAGATACTTATATCGAAGAGACAAGAGGGAATCGAACCCTAGTAACGTAAGCTTTGCAGGCCCCGGACACAACCATTCTGCCGACTCGTCTCGTGTCTAAGGAGAGATTCATTCTTCAGGGGGATTATAGGTAATCTCAAGAGAGGGGCGTGAGAGAACTAGATGTTTGCTTTAGCAGAAGGGCCTGAACTCATACATAACACAATAGGTCCTACCATAGCTAGTAAGAAGATAACACCCGCTACGATTAATCATAGTGATGCGTATGTGTATAATCCTTGTCCAATGCTTTCAATTTGTAAGAAGCTTGTAAAGTTATTATCAGCTACTACAGGGTTGAATGCGACGTGAACGTTAGATGTAGATGCTGATGTAGTATCAAGTCCTAACACCATTGAGTTAATGAAGTTAAAGATACCTACAGGTAAGTTGAAGAATCCTTTATCGAATAGACTAGTTGGAAGAATTGATAGTAATTCAAAGAAGAATAGTGATCCAATGATTGCACCTAAAGGTAGGTTTTGTGTGTATTCTTGTCCTGTATCGATTAATTCTACTAATCGTAAGTTTAGCATCATGATAACGAATAGGAATAAAATAGCGATCGCTCCAACGTAGATAATTAGGTAAGCTAACCCTAAGTAAGCTACTCCTAATAGTACTAAGTATCCGGCAACATTGATGAATACGGAGATTAAGAACAATACTGAAATTACAGGGTTTTTAGCTGTGATAACTAGAATACCTGATAGTACAGCAGCAAAAGCTAGAATATCTAATAAGAAGTTGTTCATTTAAGTAATAATGCTCCTCACAATATGCTTGCGACTAGAGCCAATGACACTAGTTAGTTCATGTGAATGAGAACGAGTGTAGGATTAACCAAGAAAAAGGTCTGCTAGTAAGAATTACTATAGCAAAGCGTATCATCACAAATTAACGGATGAAGTCGTTACCTGGAATTGAACCAGGATCTGAAAGTTAACAGCTTTTCGCTCTACCGTTGAGCTATAACAACTTTCATGATGAATAGATCAGGTGACTGCGATTTGAACGCAGAAAGTCCTTCTCCCAAAGAAGGCAGCAAACCAGGCCAGCTTCCCACCTGTGTGAGGTAAAATTCAATATGATATTATCAAGTCTAATGGTAAATTAGTACTACTTAGCTAACATATCTTACGATACTTATACATGTAGCCTATCCAGAGGTAGTCTTCCTCTTACCATAATAGTTAGTATCCAAGAGTGGGCTTCGATCTTAAGATGCTTTCAGATCTTATCCTTTCCATACGTAGCTACTCTGCGGTCCAGTTAAGAACAGATGCACCAGAGGTATGTACCTTCAAGTCCTTTCGTACTGAGAAGATGTCTCCCTTCTACTATTCTTCCCTGCAGAAGATAGGGACTATACTGACTCCAATATATTATTCTAGCTATTGCTAACTAGATTGGACTATACAATCTTTTCTAGAAAAATAGAATATGTAGTCTCTGAAGTAGATATGTTTATCTACCTGCTGATTACCCAAATAAGGTATTTCCAGCAATTACTTTCTTAATGACGCAAGCCAGCGGGTTTCTGATAAACTTGTTTTACGTCGTATTGACTAGATGTTATCCATGTATTGCTACACAGCTCAGACTATGTCTTCAACTTATTACTTGTTGTCGGAATATAGTCGTTGAACGTCACTAAATATATTAGTATTCGCTGCAAATTAACTTAGTGGTCTTTGCAATTAATCCAAATGGGCTCAATCGAACCCAACTCGCGTACTACATTAATCGGCGAACAGCCGAACCCTTCCCACCTACTACAGCGGGAGGATGTAATGAGTCGACATCGCTGTCTATTGTTCCATATCTTTCGTTATGGGTTAGATCATATCTTGCTCCTGCTAGAGAGTTTATCTAGTTTGCCAGGAGTATGGCGTTTGATCGTTGAAGGGTCTTATCAAGACTTCCCTGCTGGTTATTCTTAGAAGAAAATTCCAGCATAATAGCCATTTTTCACTTGTATATTACTATACTAGCTCCCCGATGTATAACCAATGAACGAGCATGATTCGATGATGCTTCATTAATACGTATAATTAAGGTGCCAAACACCGGAGACAATATGAACTCTCGTCCGGTATCAGCCTGTTCAATTATGTTATTATAGGGATATTTAACTCCCTATTTCCCTGTATCGCTACAAGGTTCAGACTATATCATCAACCAATAACAATTTAACTTGGTTGTCGGGCACTCGTGTTAGGATTATGGTTAGTGTTACTCACCTATTAGTCGTTGAACCTTCATACTTCTACTTATGACACTGTTGTATGCTTGGCTGCGGGTTGACTCAGAATTCATTCTTCATATGGAGTGTTTCCCGTCGAGATACTACCAAATAGTAATATTTCGCTCCTACCACACGTTTACATGATAGGACAATTCACCCGATTATTGTATTCTACATTACTGCAGAAGGGGACTACAGATTATATATCTTGTTATCCCCAGCGTAGCTTTTATTCGTTGAGCGATAGCCATTCCATAATGTACTACCGGATCACTATACCCTACTTACGTATCTGTTTGACTTGTCGGTCTTACAGTTAAGCTTGCTTTTGTTATTACACTTACTCTCGTTCTACATAACGAATTGGTTTCATTCCAATTTAAGCAAACCTTTGGACTTCTATGATACTTTATTATAGAACTCCGTCCCAGAGAAACTACCAGGTAGAAACTGTCCCTAACGGTTAGCAGTCATCAAAGGTCAGTCAAGGTCTTTCACTTTTGTCTTGTCGACTACCCTGTTACTACTCCTGACGATCGACATCTACAATATCTACTTATAGTAAAGCTGCATGGGGTCTGTCGAGATAGGTAGAACATCGCTGTTTTTCCCCCTCCAAGAACTGTACGTGCGACTTTCATCGCATACAGCTCAAATCTAACTATTAGTTAAGTTAAACCAGCTAGAAGTCTGCATCCTTTCAGATTAGGTCATAAACCCTATCATTACCATTACAGTAATGCATTTGCTTTTTCTAGCATCCTTTACCCACTAGTCTATACTGGATCTTACGATACAGCTTCCGATAGATTATAATACCGGGAACTATTGGGCTTACTAAGTTCCTATTTGTGCACATTTATCATCTCCTTAGGATCCTACTATACGTTGACAGACAACAGGCTCTTAGACTAAGTACGGAAACACTCAGTCACAGTCTGTAAATAGTTAACAATTACTGTTCCGATTCATTAACTAGCAGATACAACGCTTCGATCGTAGATTCACAATGTTATCCATAGAGATGTAGCTCCTATTCTAGTGGTAGGATTAGCTACATACTAGACATACCTTAGGCTTCACACATCAGGATTACTCCCAATGCATGCTAAGGCGAGCTTAGAGATAGAGCACTCTAGTGGGGTTTCACCACATTGCACAAAGAGACTTCTTATCGCACTCCCGTCTACCTGCAGGCAAACCGCATCTTCACGGCTAATTCAATTTCACTGAGCTGTATGTGGAGACAGCGGGGGCATCGTTACTTCATTCATGCGGGACCATAATTAGTGGCCAAGGAATTTCGCTCATCATAACGTAGTTTATAACAACTAGTTATTTGGACTATATCATAACATACATCTATTGTATGCTTCTCACGTCTAGTCTCTGAAGTAATTATTATTACCTGCTGATCATTTATATTCCAGCAATGAGTGAGATTATCTGCGATAGAAATAAAGCAGAGGCAGCATCTACCTGAGGATCCTTATAGTTAAGACCGCTGTTTACTACCTGTTCAACAGATGACGTTAATCACCCGTTTTATTCACTAGCACTGAGCAGAATTCAAGACTTATACAACCACATTAGTGTTAGCAAATCTCTGTGTTTTTGGTAAACAGTCGCACCCCCCGATTCTGTGACACCCACCATCAATATGATAGCAGGTCACCCTTATCCTCTAAGTTACGGGTGCAATTTGCCGAGTTCCTTCACATACATTAGCTCTTCGCCTTAGTATTCTCTACCTGCGCACCTGTGTCGGTTTAGGGTACGGTAATAGATAGCATCCTTTTCTTGTTCCTATATGATATAGGACGTTCTGCTACACCTCATCAGCTATAGCTTTCGCTAATTACCTTAGAGACCGTATTAACTCTAGGAAGTGAAACTTTTCCAGTGCTACCCTATGTTACAAGTAGCCTCCTAATATATAGGTAGAAACCCTTACGCATTCGGCGAGGAGAATTAAATCTCCTTTTCGTTACTCATGACAGCATTATCACTTCAGTTACGTCCAAGTAATGAAACACTACTCTTCACTCGTACTGAATGTTCCGCTACCCATCACACTATGTATAATATAGTATGAGGTGTGATTTCGGTATAAAGCGTAGATCCGTATATCTTCGGCGCAAGTTTCCATTAGACCACTGTACTGTTACGTACTCATTATAAAATTGCTGTTACCGGGCACATTTCATGGCTGTAATAGGAAACAAACTTCCTTAATTTCACTCAACTTCATTTTGGAACCTTAATTCACACTCTGGGCTGTTTCCCTTTTGTCCACCCACCTTATCATGAGTAGACTGCTTGTATATGGATAATCAATACTATTCTGAGGTTAACTTACAAAGGTAAGCCTTTCACAGCCCCCCATTTAACCGTTAGGTATGCAAATCAGTGCTATACCAGTAAAGATCGCACAATATACACGATACTAAAATATCTTTCGCGGAATGCCAGATATCACAATGTTAGATTCGCATTTCACGCCTTACCACAACTCATCAAAGAACTATGCAACGTTCAATTGCTCGGCCCTCTAGCTTCTTTGCTAAGAGTATCATCATTAAATTGCTAGAACATTACTATGACAGTATCATCATAGACTACAACTAGCAGGGATCAAACTATTGGTTCTTCAGAGACTACACATGATGCAAGTAACCATCCTTACTTGATGATATAGTCCTGCCCTTAGTGAAGACTAAGCGATTTAGCCTGATTGCTCCTGTGAGCTGATGAGGCCTACGCGGAACGAGCCAAACCAACCTTTAACACACGAATCCGGTTTTCACAATCATACCCTGCACATGCTAACTACTTAACTTACCTATACACAGTATTCCAATCTTTAAATTAAAACACGTAAAGCAGATAAACGAACAAAATTAGTTTACTTAAGTATTGCCTTTAGTACTCGAGCATTACCGGTACTTAACTACTACCGAGAATTGTTTTATCCTAATGGTAAAAAGGTGGTTCCCTCTAACATTGCGGAGCTGTTGACACCGGTGGCTTTAGCTTTCTGGATTCATTACTTCACACGGACTCATTCTCTCGACAAGATGTTGAGTTGTTACAAGCGGCTTTACTAGCTAACTTTGGTTTACGAACCCGACTAATCGATAAACGACCTGGTCAATGAGTTATTGCTATTCCCGTAGTACAACCTACTTCTCTCTACAGCATTGTTTCACCTTACATGCACTCATCAATGCTATTTAAAGTACATAACTCTAACAAAAGTAACCCTTCTTTTCTCTTTAGGGTGTGAATACTATGTTAGGTATCATGTTCTTGTACAATATAATCAGGCTAATACACAGTGAGAAGGAATCGGGGTATCATCCTACTTACTGATTAACTTCTGATACACACGAATCCAAGCTAACAAATCTGCTATTAAAGCATTAACTGTTAACCGGGTAGGTGATATGTTCTTAAGTGTAGGATTCTTTGCTCTATTCTGAGTATTTGGAAACTTAGACTACAGTACTGTATTCAGCCTATCACCATTCATGAACGAATCAGCGCTAACTATTATCGGACTATTATTACTATTAGCCGCAATGGGTAAAAGTGCTCAATTAGGACTACACACCTGATTACCAGATGCTATGGAAGGTCGACTACTACTTGGGCCTTCTTTAAACCTCACTAAATTGCTAAAATCTAAACATTAACATGATTAGCAGGATATAAAGTATCTTCAGAGACTACACGTGATGCACTTATGTGATGATATAGTCCACTCAGTAATGAAAGTTACTGTTAATATTATGCCAACTCCCGTATCTGCACTAATCCACGCTGCTACTCTAGTTACTGCAGGAGTGTACCTATTATTACGATCTTCACCACTATTAGAATACGCACCAACAACACTTATTGTAATTACATGAGTGGGTGCATTAACTGCATTCTTTGCTGCAACAACTGGATTACTACAGAACGATATTAAACGAGTTATTGCTTACTCTACATGTTCACAAATGGGATACCTATTTATGGCGGTAGGATTATCACAATACAACGTTGCATTATTCCACCTAGTAAATCACGCGTTAACCCTTGAAGAGCGTGTGTAAAACGTGGCCAATTGCTGAAAATATCCATAATCATTACCCTTTTAGTAATAAATTAGTATCACATTCAAACTAGGGGCGTGAGGGACAATCAGCAGGTAAATAAGTATTATCTACTTCAACGATCACTACCCACGACATTGTAAACAAATGTATGATATGATCTGAACCGTTACGAAAGATGCGGATAACAAAATTCCAGCAAGCTGGTGTCTTCAAAGCATTACTGTTCCTAGCTGCAGGTGGAGTATTACACTCAATGAAAGATCAACAAGATCTACGAAAACTAGGAGGTCTAATCAACTTCTTACCATTCACATACACGGCAATTCTAGTAGGTTCATTATCATTAATGGCGTTCCCATTCTTAACAGGGTTCTTCAGTAAAGATTTAATCCTAGAACTTGCATACGGACAATACGAATTCAGCGGTAACGTAGCATACTGATTAGGTACAATTACTGCCATGATCACAGCATTCTACTCATTCCGACTGATTAGTATGACATTCTTAACCTACCCTAATGCACCAAAAGGTGACTACGAAAGTACACATGAACAACCTCTAATTGTGGTTATCCCATACGTAATCTTATCACTACTAGCTATCTTCTTTGGATACGTAGCAAAAGATCTATTTGTAGGACCGGGAAGTGACTTCTTATCATCAGCATTATTCATTCACCCTAGCCACATTACTCTTGTGGAAGCCGAATTCAGTATTCCACTATTCTACAAACTATTACCAGCAGTAGGAAGTATGTTAGGTGCAGCAGGAGCATTATTCCTATACCACCAAGCTCCTGAATTCACAGTAAGCTTAACACAAAGTAAACTAGGATACGCATTATACACATTCTTCAACGGTAAATACTTCTTTGATGTGATCTACAACCACTACATCATCAACAAAGCATTAGGTTTAGGACTAGTAACATCAAAAGTACTAGACCGAGGACTTATCGAAAAAGTAGGTCCATTTGGATTAACCGATTCATTCTACAACAGTAGTCGACAAATGGCAACCCTTGACTCAGGAATT
>Ga0115853_100419_pt1 | contig 13249 bp, 13 predicted proteins | sample InSIn5gowninarea_FD_83867 | JGI IMG/M metagenome (GOLD analysis project Ga0115853, IMG submission 83867)
GACTCAAAGGCCACGCAGTTGTGCAGGGCAGGAACTGGTCGCGATTCAGGTCGGGCCGTGGTCGCGTTCCCGATCGTGCTTGACAACTGCCTCAGCTTTCGTCTGATCGTCGTCGTCGACCGAATATACGACGAATTTTACAGAGCTTTTGTCGAGGCTATCGTAGTGGTGGATCGTGAAACAGTTGAGCTCAAGGTTGTTTCAGCCACAATCGAGGAGGTTTAGTTAAAACACGTCATGCACACGCACACGCACGCACAAGCTGGATGAGGCAGGTAGACGCGAAAAGGAGAGCAAGCCACAAAGGTCTTTCGACTCTGTCCAAAGGTCTGATTTCTGATCGGAGCGGGTTTTGGTAGAGTGCGAGTGTGAGTGCGCGTCTGTTGGGACTTTAGTCTTTGTGAAAGAGGAGCTGGAACTTGTACCTGCGTGCGGGCCAGGCACCAGGGAAAAAAGGGGATAGACAGGGTCTGCTGGAAATTCTTCCGCGGCAGATACTGTGCTCCTGTCAGTCGACGAGAGTATTATTGGCCTCTTCTGGGCGAACGTCATTCAACTGATATGGTGGCTATGGGCAACGTAAACGAGCATCGTGCTGAGCTCGTCTCTAAACCTGGCACAAAGCAGAAAATAGAAAATAGAAAATAATACTGCTCACACGACAGATAGTTCCAAAAAAGAAAGTGCCGAGAGAGATCTGCTAAAAAATCTAAAAATGGGACGTGACAATCGACAGGTACGCGACCACGGCCCGACCTGAATCGCGACCAGTTCCTGCCCTGCACAACTGCGTGGCCTTTGAGTCTTTTTCCAGCTTACGCTTACACTCTTTTCATAGGGTGGGAGCAACGAGACGCCATCGTGGGAACGTTGTGGAATATGGAGCTGCAACCACTGATGGAGAATTTATGCTCTGCTCGATGCAGGCTAAGCGACCAGGCCCCCCCGATGCCGCCAACGAGGAAAAGATGTGCACACAGACCCCCATCCATCTCTTGCTTCCCGATTCGAAACACAGTCTAAGTTTAGCTAACTCGTAGCTAAGACAAGGAGGTGGGGCATGGAGCATGCTGGGAGGTGGCCGACGTCCTGCCTGCCATGCCTACTGACTTGTGACTTCTGACTAACACACACTCCACCCTGCCATTTTTACCCATGCTCCAAGCCCAAGCCCCCAAGCCCACCTACTCTATCGAGCCTCATTCGAACTATATGAAAGACTCTGCCCCTCGCCCAAAGCACTCTCTCCTTCTTCTGCATCCCACTTCATCAACAACAACTTCCTTCGCTTTATCCTTCTTCCTTCGCTACAACTCTAAAGGTCTACTCTCACTTCAAACTTCCTTCTTCTCTCAAGTTCAATATCACAATCAAAAAGATGAAGGCCACTCTCTTCTTCGCTGCCGCTGCTTCGGCCGCTGTCATCAAGCGTCAAGCTGCCTCTGACTGCTGTTTCGGTATCACCATCTCTGGTGCTCAAGCTGGCTTCACTGGCTCAGCTGGTTCTCTCGGCGAGCTGTACGATGGTCAAATCCGTGTTGGTCCTGGCTACAGCAACACCACCTTGTAAGTCTCAATCTACGCCCTTTCCTTCCAGACAATCAATGATTAACATTCTTTCAGCTGCTACAACCAAGCTGCCGGCACCATCGTCGACCAATCAGGTCGTGGATGTGTTGAGATTGGTACTCCCAAGCAATACCAATGTGACGAGTCCAAGGTTCCTAGCGCTGGCATCACCATCGATTCTGCTGGTGTCATCTCTCACAACGGAAGCTCCATTTGGTACGAGTGCCTCGTCAACGACCAGGGCGTCTACAACATCTACACTGCCGACACTGGCTTTGCCACCGAATGCCAGCAGATCAAGCTCACCACAACAAACGGAAACTGCGCCAGTGCCTCCAGTTCTACTGAGGTCTCCCCTGTCACCGCATCTGCTCAAGCCTCTACCGCATCTGCTCAAGTCTCCACTGCAACCGCATCCGCTCAGGTCTCCCCTGTCACCGCTTCTGCTCAGGTCTCTACCGTCACTGCTCCTGCTGCTGCTGCTCAAGTAAGCACTGTCACTGTTTCTGGCGCAGGCTCAGTTACCACTGTTACTGCTCAGGCTACTTGCCCTGCATCCACTGCTGCTCAGACCATCACTGTTACTGCATCAGCACCCGCCGCTGCCACAGTCACTGTTCAATCCAGCTGCCCTGCTTCTGGTGCTGCTCAGACCGTCACTGTCACCGCCGCTGCTGCATCCGCCCAGACCGTCACTGTAACCGCACAAGCGGCTGCTGCTCAGACTGTTACGGTGACATCCGTCCAGAGCTGCGCCACTCAGACCCAGATCAAGCCTACCACCGTCGTCTCCGTCTCCAACGCTGTTTCTACTGAGGTCGTCCCAACTACTGTCGTTTCTGTCAGCAATGCAGTCTCTACTAAGGTTGTCCCCACCACTGTCGTCTCTGTCAGCAACGCCGTCTCCACTGAGGCCGTCCCCACCACCGTTGTCTCCAAGCAGACCGTTACTCAGAGCACCACTGCCGTTGTCACTTCTGTCGCCCCAGTGAGCAGCTCATCCGCTGTTGTCAGCTCATCCGCCGTTTCCACCACCTCATCCGCCGTTCCCACCACCTCATCAGTTGTTGCTACCACCTCATCAGCTGTCGCTGCCACCTCACCCGCTGTCTCTACCACGTCCAGCTCCGCTGCATCCACGTCAACTACTGCTGTCTGCCCTGAAAACCTATCGGGCCTGTACACGTATCCGCATCTCATCGTTCCCGTCAGCTCTGCCTCACCTAACACAGCCTATGGTACTCAGTACTTCGCTTACGTCAACAGCGTCAACAGCACCATCTTCAACATTGACGTTGAGTCTTCATGGGCTGGAAAGACCTGTGACCTCATCTTCACCATCCCTGACAAGTCCCTCCTCGAGACCACAGACTACAACTACAAGTCCCAGGGCTCTTTTGCCGTTTCCCAGCTCGACACCGTTGCCACTCAGCAGACCACCTACTCCAACATGGGCGCCTCCACGAACGTTGGTACCTTCCCCATCACCGTCGGCACTAAGACTGTCATCGTTTCCGGATCTTGCGCTGCTGGCACTACTCAATCATTCGAGTTCTCTTCCGCCAACGGTCTTGACCTCACCTGGTTCAACGACTGGTTAGTACTCTCAATCCCGTATGACCTCGAACTGTTTTACTAACTTGCTTTTTAGGAACCCTTGCCCTCTCGGTGTCTTCATGACCGCTTACTAGGCGTGTCTGACACGACTTCTTTTCTTCATGTTCGACCACACATTTCAGCCACATACTGATGACTTTGATGACCAACTCTTTACATTCTCTGACGCAACCACTTCACGATCTTTTTGGCAAACACTTCTGCCGACCTTAATCTTCACTTCGATTCATTGTCATTTACATTTTTTGCTGGAAAATTACACCCATTTGCTTTGGAGGGAGGAAAAAGTGAATGGTACGGGATGAGCGACATTGTTATTGATTTTTGTTAATTGGCATTTTCTTGGAAGGAGCGGTATATTGCAAAAAAGGCATTTACATCTGCATTTGATACACCATGGGAGGATTATAGGTAGATAGTTAAGCTGCATAAATTATGGGCATTGTATATAGTAAGGCTTGATAGGGAAATTCAAGTCTTTGCCATTAATCCTGCTTCTGGTACACCTCGATTTCAATTGATGTTGTTGACTAATGATTGTTGAGTGATCCTGTATCCTACCTGGTATAATATCGTCAGTGCATTGGGAAGGTCTTCGCTTCGAATTGACAGTCCTTTTTGTCTCGACACTAATCGACGTGTTTCTTTTAAGTCGTCCAGCCCAAATTCTTGCTCGATATCTCGAACAATCTGGGATCATCTTTTTTGCCACTTCGCGTGCTTTACGCGTCGTCTATCACGCGTTCTGAAACACTTCTGATACTCTGTCCTCTCGTACAAAATATTTCTCCTCTAATGACCTCGTTCATGTGATCCATGTCAACTATGCTCAAAACGCTCGAAAATATGATGATGTAATTGGTACGAAAGAGAGAATGAAAGAAAAAGAAAAATGGCTTCCATTGCTTGTCCAATTTGTGAAAAGCCTGTGAAAGAAATCAATATCAATTCACATCTCGACTCTGGTTGTGACATTTTGATAGAGCAGAATGGAGGAACCTCTCAATCGACAACAAGCCAACCTATATCAGGCACACAAACGCCAGGGAAAAGTGTGGCCAATTTCTTTGCCAGACCTACGCCGGGTAGATCCGCAGTTTCTGCTTCTTCTTCTTCCTCCCAGGTAGCGACGAAGCCTGTGGTGACAGCTTCGCAAGCAGCAGGGAGCCCGAGTCCAGTGGAGCATAGTCATATTCAAGCTCAACACGAGACGAACCACCAGTCGCCACGACTCTCGCCCAGTACAGCCACTACAAATTCATCATTCATCAACCCACTCAAACGACCACTAGAAAACGGCCACGACGACCAGACAAGCGCCACCTCCACTAACCACGACGCATTAGCACCACCACCAGCAAAACGCACCAAAGCCAACCACCACCTCGAAAAAGCAGCACCACTAGCCGAGCGTCTCCGTCCCAAAACTCTCGACGACGTATGTGGCCAAGAACTCGTTGGTCCTGATGGTCTCCTGCGCGGTCTCATCGAACAAGGCCGTGTTCCCTCCATGATCCTCTGGGGTTCGCCAGGTAGCGGCAAGACGACAATCGCCCGGCTCATCGCCTCCACCACCAACACCCGCTTCGTCGAAATCAACAGCGCCAGCACGGGTGTAGCCGAATGCAAAAAGCTCTTCACGCAAGCAGCCAGCGAACTCGGCTTGACGGGCCGCCGAACAATCATCTTCTGTGATGAGATACATCGATTCAGTAAATCGCAGCAAGACGTCCTTCTGGCGCCAGTCGAGGCAGGAATCATAACGCTGATAGGGGCCACGACGAGTAATCCCTCGTTCAGTCTAACCAGCGCACTGCTCTCGCGCTGCCGCGTCTTTGTGCTGTCCAAACTCACAGAGGCAGATCTAACGCAAATCCTCGAACGCGCAGTGACTCCAGAAACACAACAACAAGTCAACGGCGACAACGAAACCACACAACAACGCTCCCCTCTCCTCTCCCACGAAACACTAGCCTACCTCGCCGCCTTCGCAGACGGCGACGCGCGCACCGCACTCAACCTCCTCGAGCTCGCCCTCGACCTCTGCAGCCGCGCCGACATGACACTCGACAAGCTAAAGCACTCCCTCACACACACCTTCGTCTACGACCGCGCAGGCGACATGCACTACGACACCATCTCCGCCTTCCACAAGTCGATCCGCGGGTCTGACGCCGACGCAGCGTTGTACTATCTCGCGCGAATGCTGCAAAGCGGCGAGGAACCTCGATACATTGCCCGTCGCATGGTTGTCATTGCGTCGGAAGATGTGGGCGTAGCTGATAACACGCTGCTTCCCCTTGCAATGGCCGCGTACGACGCCGCCGAGAAGATAGGCATGCCCGAGGCGCGGATACCGCTAGCGCACGTCACAGTTGCGTTGGCCCTGGCGAAGAAGTCGACGCGAGCATACAGAGGACTCAACAATGCGTATGCCGCGCTAAGGGAACCAGGGATAGCGGGGCTCCCAATTCCGATACACCTGCGCAATGCGCCGACGAAGCTGATGAAGGAGATGGGATATGGCAAGGAATACAAGTATAATCCGGACTATGTTGATGGCAGGGTGGCGCAGGAGTATTTGCCGGAGGCGCTGAGGGGGAGGAGGTTCTTGGAGGAGAGGGACTTGGGAGAGGAGGTTGATAAGGAGGTCGATGTGGAGCCGGATGGGTTTCCGGTGTTTTATGATGAGTGAGTGATGTGGTGATGGTGATGGTGTGGTTGGATCAAGAGGGGATGCTGCTGGTGGGTGATGGGTATAAGGCGGTTTGAACGATTGATGTCACGATAGGAAAGCGGTTAGTGCCCGGTGGTACGTCTTAGGCGTGCTTGGATGTGATAACGCTACAGTAGTTGTATCTAGATGTGAATGTTCATATGCATTGTTATCCCCAATTTTGACGCACTGAATGACTGGGATTATATGATGCCAAGTCGTAGACGTCGTGGTCGTCTATCGTCGTCGTCGTACAATGTAAGCCTGTGGCTTCCTTGTCCTTTCCACACCCAGACAATAGCGTACATGCACTGCTCGATGTGACCTGTGATCGGGCGTCCTTCATTTCATTCGCACCCACACTTCCCCCATCCCTATCCTCATCCACTCAGTCAGTCACGCCGCCTCGACTCGACTCATCCGCCAATACCGCGTCGTCGATATTTGCCTACTCGTGCGCAAGATTGGCTGCCGCTAATGAGGAAGAAGAAGAAGAAGAAGAAGAAGGGGGGTATCAGTACAACTTTTATAACAACAAACACATATCGACTCATCCACGCCTGCCTGCCAGATTCCCCCTCTCTTTCCATGCCGGTAGGAGAGGGGTGCCGAGCTATCCATGACCGTTTCGCTTTCGCTTTCAAGCTCAGGGCGAAGGGCGTGCACATGCACAGTGTGGTGGGTGTGTCTGCAGCAAAGATGTGATGATGCTGGAGACATTATATTGTGAGTATAACCAGCAACAGTGGAGAAAGGTGAACCCATCATGCCTCGCGCCTTCTCCAAATTACAAATTCAGGTTCGAAACAGTACTTTTCGCAAAGAGCTCTTACATCAGCGTAGGCAAGGCACGGTTCTGAACCTTTGCGGCAATGGGAATGATTTGTAGCTCTTGCGATTGAAGCAAGCCATGAGGCGTAGCATATCCTATATTCCCCATCCCTCACCCTCAGCCCAATCGCCATGCTTCACCACGTTGGAGTTGTGGCTCTACACAGTAGTTAGGCTCCAATGCCCATCGTAGTTCGTTGACGTAATCCCAGCTTGTGGTACAGTAACGTCCGATTGGTGGTTGGTTTTGGGTGAAGCGTTTATATGCTCACACGCTGGTGATCTGGTCGTTGAGCCATGTGTACATAGAGCCTACCTCTTAGCCTAGGCCCTAATTCCATCGCCAGTTGGTCGGGTTTCGAAGGAAGATGCGATTGCGGTCCTCTGGGAGCTGGCATTGGCTTTTTCAACGACGACGTTGATTCAGATGACAGCCAAATCCACTGTAGGCGGAAGGCTCAACCAGGACTTGCCTCTTTTCTTTTGGGAAGGAACATACTAGGTCTTGGGTTTCCTTTTTTTTTGTTTCTTGGAGAAGACAGACATGAACAAGTCTTCCTGAATTCGCGTACGTGGTGGAGTTTATTTCATTGCGCAGATTCCAAGAATCTGAAAAGCATCATGTTTGGCCTGGCCTGAATCTAATCGGGGCGCTGATATGGCGGTAGGCTCTTTCTTTCTTCAGTATCTCACGCCTTCCTGCGCTTCAGGCAATGCACAGGTGCCTTACCATAACAGCTCATGATTCGCGATAATCAAGAATGCTTTTAACCTGCGAATGTCTATCACTAACCACTCTTTCCACACAGACATTCGCGCATGGGGATGAATGAGATGTAGTGTTGAATCTTACTTGTATTCAGTGAGCAGTTCTAACTTTGCTGCCTACCTGAGATGAAGATAGCATCCCGGTCTTGGCTGTTCTGTGAAGCGCGTGTGCTTTTTTCGCAGGAATATATCAGATGAGTATTGCCGCAGCTTCTTCTTCTTCTTCTAAGGGCTTATCTGCTTGTAGCACTGCCGTCCTTCGCCCTATTGGGCACTCCTTAATGTCTACATCTTTAGTTTCACAACAGAAAATTCAAAGGTAAACAGAAAAATAGGACAGATTGAAGCAAACCTGGAGACAAGTGCTGGACGATCACGACAAGACGTGATTACACGTCAGACAGGTAATGGTAATGGTAAAAAAATTGGAAACATAAAAGGGTGTCTTTCATTGAAACCATTACCTTTGCACAACAATACCTGACGCTGCCTTCTTTTTCCCACTGACCTTCCCAGTCCTACAGAAGACCTAAATGCCCAATGTGAACTCAACACCCACGTCAATGTCACGTGCTGCGTCTGTGTGAGTATCTTATAAAATAGTAGAAGGTCAACAAACTTACCCATTTTCACGACCTTGGAAAATTGCACGGCCTTCTCTGCAGCATTCTGGAGGTCATCGATGGCGAAAATCTTGAGTCCCGACTCGTTGAGCTAAGAAACTATTAGTAACCTCCATAAGCACTACTTGAAGTATTGGAACTCGCAATTTCAGCAGCCTTCTCCATATTCGTTCCTTGCAGTCTTGCAATAACCGGCGTCCTCAAGTTCATGTTCTTCACCACTTGCACAAGACCAGTAGCAATAGCATCACATCTTACAATACCACCAAAGATGTTGACGAAGATGGCTGTAACCTTGGGATCACTAGTAATGAGATCGAAAGCCTGTTGAATAGCCGCGGGCGTAGCACCACCTCCAACATCCAAGAAATTTGCCGGAGCTCCACCGTTCAGCTTGATAATGTCCATAGTGGCCATGGCGAGACCAGCACCATTCACCAAACATCCAATATCACCATCGAGCTTGATGAAGTTGAGACCAGATTCCGCAGCCTTGACTTCATCAGCGTCTTCTTGTGTTGTGTCTCTCCAGCTGAAGATCTCCTTTTGGCGGAAGTCGGCGTTGTCGTCGAATGAGAATTTGGCGTCCATGCAGAGTACTTCGTGGTCTGAAGTCTCAGAAAGAGGGTTAATCTCGATTTGTGTGGCATCCTTATCCATAAAGCACTTGTATAGCTTCTGAATGACGTCCTTGGCGGGTTCGATGCATTGTTCTGAGAAACCAAGCTTCGTAGCAATGTCAACACCAATTGCATCTGTGCAGCCTTCGTGAATGTTGATCTTTGTGGTGATAATGGCTTCTGGGTTCTCCTTAGCAACATCCTCAATGTTCATACCACCCTGAGCTGACGCGACGATGACGGGACCTTGTGTTGCTCTGTCCATGAGGATGGCGAGGTAGAATTCACGACGGACAAATTTGCGCTCGACAAGGTAGACTGAGTTACATATCCTGCCCTTAGCTCCAGTCTGCTTGGTGACGAGCTTGTGACCAATCATCTGACTGGCGAAGATCTTTGCCTCGTGTGGTCTTGCGCCTAGTGTCAGCTTGTTCTTCCGTAATTAAAACCATATCACTGACGAGTAAATAATGCGAACACCTCCTTTCAGTCCGTTCTCAAATGTACCCTTTCCACGACCTCCAGCCAGAACTTGAGCCTTGATCACGAAATCATCGGTAGCTTGAATACGATCAGCAGTTTCCTTAATTGTGGCCTGGATTTCGTGTCTTTACTAAGCTCCTTTGCGACTGCTTCTGCCTCCTCTGGTGTTGTTGCTACCTTGCCCCATGGTGTACCAATGTCGTACTATGTCAATCGTCAACGCCGAGCTGCTGGAAGAGGGCGAAAATGTTATGCCTACTTGTCTGAGGAGGTCTGCAGATTTGTATTCGTGGATGGAGAGGTTTCGTCTTTGCGCAAGTCTCTGAAGCTAATAGCCTTGTTAGAGCTGTGATAGGTTGTAGCAGTCAATGGACAAACCTTAGGAGCGCCAATCGCAGAGGCAATCTGTTGCCTACTGCGAGCTAGCTTGAACATATTGACGAAGGTAATCTGGTCTGTTGTTCTCAGTGAGAAGCTTTGAAGCAACAGACGATAATACAGATCGACGGTCCGAGCTCTCAACCTTGGATTCTCCGAAGACCCTTATCTCTTAGGTCCATGGTAACCTAGCTTGTGATCGTCGCAAGATTGACGTTTTCATGGTTCAACGAGAAAAAAAAGGCAAGCGCGATCAACTCCTTCTCAACTACATATTCTCCTCCTTTGCCTCTTGTCACTTCTATCATATCTACGTTTTTTCTACTTGCTTCTCTCACATTCGCGATCACTTCTTCTGCCAGTTTGCAACTCTACAACCCTCACCTTTTCAGAATCACTATCAGCTTTTTCCATCAGATCCAAATAACGCGCTAGACTCACTATGTCTTACGGAGGCGGTTATGGTGGCAGCAATGGCTACAGCGGTGGAGGTGGACGCGGAGGATATGGCGGCGGCAGCGGTGGAGGAGGCTATTCGAACGGCGCCAGGTATGTTACAACCCCTTGAAGCTTACGCTCTTACTTGCGATGTCGAATTGAGGCAAGACACTAACATCTCATCTCAGCAGCTATGGAGGTGGTTCCAACGGATACTCTGGTGGTGGCGGCTACGGTGGTGGTGGCGGGTCGTACGGCGGCGGCGCTGGCGGCGACAGAATGTCCAACCTTGGACAAGGACTGAAAACTCAACACTGGGATCTCAATGCTCTGCCAAAATTCGACAAGCACTTTTACAAGGAAGATCCCGCAGTCTCTGCTCGCTCAGAAGCCGAAGTACTCGCATGGCGTACCACAAACCAGGTCACCGTCCAGGGCAACAACATTCCTAGGCCTGTTGAGACATTCGACGAGGCTGGCTTCCCACCATACGTGATCAACGAAGTCAAGGCTCAAGGCTTCGCTAAACCCACTGCGATCCAGTCTCAAGGTTGGCCTATGGCTCTCTCTGGTCGCGATGTCGTTGGTGTCGCTGAGACTGGTTCTGGAAAGACGCTCTCATACTGTTTACCCGCAATTGTTCACATTAACGCTCAGCCTCTTCTTTCACCTGGCGACGGTCCTATTGTCCTCATTCTCGCCCCTACTCGTGAGCTGGCTGTCCAGATTCAGGTAGAGATCAACAAATTCGGCAAATCATCTCGCATCAGGAACACTTGTGTGTACGGAGGTGTGCCAAAAGGACAGCAAATTCGCGACCTTCAGCGTGGCTCGGAAGTCTGCATTGCCACCCCTGGTCGATTGATTGACATGCTCGAGAGTGGCAAGACCAATCTCCGCCGTGTCACTTACCTCGTTCTCGATGAGGCTGATCGCATGCTGGACATGGGTTTCGAGCCTCAAATCAGGAAGATTATTGGTCAGATCAGACCTGACCGTCAAACTTGCTTATGGTCCGCTACCTGGCCCAAGGAAATCAGACAACTGGCTTCCGATTTCCAGCACGACTTCATTCAGGTCAACATCGGTTCCATGGAACTCTCTGCGAACCACCGTATTACACAGGTTGTTGAAGTCTGCACTGACTTTGACAAGCGCGACAAGATGAGCAAGCACCTCGAAAGGATCATGGAAGACAAGGCCAACAAAATTCTCATCTTCACTGGAACAAAACGTGTTGCCGACGACATCACCCGATTCCTTCGTCAAGATGGCTGGCCAGCGCTCTGTAAGTTTTGTTCTACTTATCGTCATGTAGTTGATACTAATTCGTCATTCAGCCATTCACGGCGACAAGCAGCAAACCGAGCGCGACTGGGTTCTCGACCAGTTCAAGACTGGAAAATCTCCTATCATGGTTGCCACCGACGTTGCTTCTCGTGGTATCGGTATGCTTACACACCCTCCCTCCCCCTTCCCTTTCCCCCTTTCAGAAATATTGCCCGTCTTGTCTTATTGCGTGATCTCAATATGTTGTTATGCGTCTCTTGCGCTCTTTGTGAATGCATAACTTTGAATTAGGCTCGTTTGTGTTCTTTGATCCTCATGATTGAGGTCGTGTGACATGTCTGAAGAGTGGCCGTCTTGGCTTAGCTTTTTCGCGTTCTTTGCTCTTGTCTGAGTAAGCTCGTGATTTGACATGTTTGACCTTGTGAGACAGTTGCCTCCTAGAAGTAACAGGGATCATCGACGATTGCACAGTCTGAGCCAAAGAAAAAATGCATTGACCATTGCCATTCATACGGCATGTTGAGCGTAAAGCATGCAGCATTTGCAGCGTCACGCGATCTCTCCCCAGATCGTACTATTCTTATTGTACCCTTGTATCATGCTAACATCTGAGAAGATGTCCGTGACATTACTCACGTTCTCAACTATGACTACCCCAACAACTCTGAGGATTACATCCACCGTATCGGTCGTACTGGACGTGCTGGTCGTATGGGTACCGCCATTACGTTCTTCACAACTGATAGTAAGTTACCACCATATTTATCTGGACATATTTAGAAGAAGGCTAATTTCCATCCAGATGCAAAGCAAGCTCGTGACCTCGTAAATGTCCTTCGTGAAGCCAAGCAGCAGATTGACCCCAAACTCGAGGAGATGGTCCGCTACGGCGGTGGCGGAGGGGGTCGTTTCGGAGGTCGTGGAGGTGGTCGTGGTGGTCGTGGTGGAGGGAGAGGATACGGTGGCGGCGGCTACAGTGGTGGCAACTCTGCTCCCATGGGCAACAGTCGTTGGTGATTCAGGTGAAGCAAACAGACAAGAAGACCACGGAATAATTAGAGAAATGGTACGGCAAAAGCGGGCTTGAAAGGGACTTTTATGGACAGACCACAACGGTAAGGTAGGTCTTTGGCATGAGTACGGCGTTGTCACGGGACACTAGATAGACTTGCTTTTCCCAGCGTCTGGCTTGATGCTGCGCTGCTAATGGACGATAGTTGACAGAATGATACCCAGCTTTGTACAGATTGTGAAACACGCATATGTGATGTGAAACAGTAGCCCCTGAATATTTAGCCGAGGCGACTTTGGCGCGTCCTTGAGCATCGCAATCTTCTTAAGAATTGCGCTAGACCACAACTCTGATCATACCTGGAGAGGTAATTTCTGGTGGAGGCGATGTCGTCTTCTTCTGAGAGCTCGGCGTCGAGCGGGTCAGAGCGGCGGCTGGTCTCTGCTGCGAATCCTATCCTGAGAAACGCGCTGCGATTTTCAATGTCCGCGAAAGAGGAAGAACTACTACGCAAGTACTTGATATCACGAAAAGCTGATCGTCTCAGTGAGCGGTCGGCACCATCGCTGCCTAAGCAGAGTAAACGTGGTGATGTTGAGGAAAATTACAATATTGCGACTGTGAGGATTGCTAGCCGCTTGTTTATATCGACTTATTCAATGATGAAATTATGGGATCTGCTGATGAGGCGATACAGTCGTCGCAACATAGAGTGAGTGATCTTATGTGTTTGCTCACACAACTGAACTAAGAATAATGCAACAGACCTCGTCAGAAAGTGCCACTCTTATCGTCACCCAGCTTTCGGCTCTCTCTTTCTATATCGACCATACTTTTCTTCCATCGCCTCCTGCACCGCTTCTTCCTTCGTCTTCGCGATGCTCTTCGGACGGACGATGCGAAG
>Ga0115853_100420_pt1 | contig 13226 bp, 8 predicted proteins | sample InSIn5gowninarea_FD_83867 | JGI IMG/M metagenome (GOLD analysis project Ga0115853, IMG submission 83867)
TAGGAAATAGAGGTTTCTAGGTAAAGTGTTTCAAATGTAATTAGGTAGGGAATAAGTCATATGAATGTCCAAAAAATGTTGTAGGTCAGAGGAATGTGTAGGTAGTGCAAGTTTACAAACTAGAAGGTTAGGTAGTTTAGCTCGGTATATTAGGGGTATGTTATGGGAATCAATGCCAGTTAGGCAGGCAATGGGTTAGATAAGTTAGGTGGGTTAGTATCTAATGCCCATATTTAACACAATTATGTTCATCATGCCAAAAAGAAAAATCAATGAATGAACCGATTTTTTTTCTTGGATGTAAAAATCATAAAAATATTAAAATTGATCTCAAATTAAAGAAAGTTTTATTACATATCTTGATCAAAGTGATCTTGAACATCATCCTCAATATAATCTAACTCATTGGGATTAAAATCCATATCCAACCCTCCCAAATCATTAAATGAATTATACTTAAACATATTCGGGATGTCTACCGCATCATCATCAACGCTACGATGAACCTCGTCATCTTCATCAAAATCATGATTCTTTGAGGTCTCATTGTCTAAATGGTCTACTTCTTAGATTCCAATGTAATTTAAAGCATTTTCTTGTTGGCAATCTTATTACGAATATACCCTTCATTCTTTCCATCTCCTTCTTTCTCCACTACATCTTCCTCTAGCACATCTTCTTCATGTTCCCCATCTTCTTCCTACTCTAAGATATATTTAGGTATATAGTTTATGTTCCTTCCTCATGGATCATATCTAACAACAAAATTCCAAACTAGTCTACTAAAAACTAGAGAATAAAATGCATGCTCACATTGACTTAGAAGGACATATGACTTTATACTTAATTTGCGCATATTTTACTAATCATATTAAAACCATTATCATTATCAATAACAATTGATATTTCAACACCATGTAGTAATAATATGTACCAATTGACCTTAAAGAGAACAAATAGCTATATTATCTGAGATAATATCTGACTAGATGTTTATCACTCTTGTGGATATATTATGGCCATTGCACCACATATCTTTCTAATGTTACACCCACATCACACATCCTAAGAAGGCATGATCAAGTCATCATTATATGGAAAATAAATGAGAATAGAATCAAGAAAAAGGATAATACATGCATTTGTATCTCTTGTACTAAACAATAAATCAATTTCCTTCCATGTAAGATTGGGATCTTTGTCCAATGGTGTTTGTAGAATCAATTTAGACACCCCATTCCATGATATTTTATAGTTAACTTCACATTGTTCTATCCATACCTCCATGCAATCAAGATTATTTGTGTTAGGGTCTTACCTTAAATCCCTACATTGGGTTACATAGGAGTTAGTCAATTTATGTATGAAGCCATATTCTTTGAATAAGGCCCATGATGTAGTTAGTGGGTAGTTATTTAATGTAAAAGGTTCATCATTATTAAATAAGGCCCTCTAGGTGGTTGGTACTCATTAATGATGGGACCATAAGTTGTTAGGTTTTTTTTCATAAAAACTATTTATAGAGTTAGAGGGATATGTAATGATTTGTAATGATTTGGTACTCTCTCTCTTTTGGAATTAACAACAAAACGATTATATTTTGTAGGTTTAACCTCACTATCTCTTGTATTTACTTTTCTGCATTTACATTTTTCTGAATATTGTTTATGTTCTATTTTTTTGGTTCAAAATGCAAGAAAGTGCTCGTTACTTGCTAGTCTAGCATTTGAACCATTGGCTAAGAAACCACAACCTAGGGGGATTTAAGCCATTAAAGCCACCCAGGGATTGCACCTAGCTTGGGCCACACCAAACCTTACATGGTTGGATTTTTGGGTGTCTCCTCTCGACTAAGTACCACTTCAAAAAGTTTAAACTTGGGTCACCATGCAAACAAAACCCTTTCCTCAACCGGATGTGCTAGTAGGACTGGACATATTGTTTATGTTCTATTATTTCTTCTAGCTAAATACATTCACTACTAGAATATAGGGTTGTAGTGTTGTAATTTGTGTCACATGGCAATGTATTTTTTTCAAAAACAAATTCTATTTTCATGGCAGAATTTCTGACATAATGGGCGGAATCGAACCTTGTGTCACATTTTCACCATGAATTTGCCATCCATATTGACATGAACCAACACATGCCAAATTTGGCATCAATTTTGTGTTGACTTTTGCATTGTAACAAGGAATTACTTTTGCATTGTAATGAGGAATTTTGCGTCGACTTTGCATCTCATGATCACTTTTTGTGTCATGTTTTACATTGTGTTTTGTTGCATGTTCACTTTTTTGTCATGTTTAAGTCATTTTTCTAAAGTTTTCACATCATGTTTGAATCATTTTTTTGAATGCCGCATTGTGTTAGTGTCATCTTTTTCAATATTGCATGGTTCTTATATCATCTTTTTTTCTTATTACATCACATTTATGTCATTGTATTATTTTAATTACTATATATATTAATATTATTTTTTTTTCATTTATTCTTTTAAATTTTATATAGTATATAAATACATTTTTTTATCTCTTTATTCTACTTCCCTTTCCTTTCACATTGCTTGATTGTATGCATACTTTACTGGTTCTTTGATATTGCTTTTTTATTTATGCTATCAAAACTTATCTGATTTTTATTTTAATCTTTTATTAAATAGAATAAGTGTAACAAGATGAGCTAAAATCTCTATAACTTGGGGTGGAGATTTCATAGTAGTTGTATTACAAGTTAGGTTGAGTAGAGATTTATAAAGATTTTTTTTTCTATTAATATAACTAGAAAACAATAAACGAAGTTCATAGATTTTATAGCAATACAAAATTATATTTTTTTATGCGTAATTATTCATGCACTCATCTATAGAATTCAAAAATAGGTTCCATATATCTCAGTCTATGCGTAATTATTCATGCACTCATCTATAGAATTCAAAAATAGGTTCCATATATCTCAGTCTACCGATTCGAGAATATTAGAAGGAAAAAAATTGGTCAGCTTATCCTACTTACCTTATACAACTAGACAACAATAGTTTCAATCTAACAACATGCTTAAGGATGAATAACTTAGTCTTCAATTCACATAAGAAAAACAAAGTAAGGTCTTAACGTTTATCAACTCTGCAAAAATATTTAAGTTTGATATTTAATGTGACAAACGTTACCTTTATTGCTCTATTTAATTTATTTAAAATAAATGCCGAAGTTAATTAGTTTGAGGTTTTTTTTTTGTTTTTGTTTTTGCAGAGTATGAATGCTTTGTCAATTGGTCCCTGGGGAGGCAATGGTGGGAACATATGGGATGATGGAGTGTATACAGGAATTCGCCAAATAATACTGGTCTATGGAGACGTCATAGATTCCATTTTTATTGAATATGACAACAATGGAAGTCCTGTTTGGTTGAAGCATGGAGGAACTAAAGGAAACAAAACTGTAAAGGTAATGGTTTAACAATAAGAAAAATGTGTTAAATTTATGTAAGTATACGTAAGAATCGATGAAGTCTCCGTTAACATATATTTTTGTGCTCTTGCACAGATTCAATTTGGTTATCCCAAAGAGATTCTCATTTCAATAAGTGGACACTACAACAATTATGTAAGGTCATTGACTTTTAAGAGTAATTTGAGGAAATACGGACCTTATGGTGTGCAACATGGCACACCCTTCTCATTTCCCATTGTTGAAGGGAAGATAGCGGGCTTTCATGGTCGAAGTGGTTGGTATTTGGATAGCATGGGAGTATATCTTTCAAATTTACACACTACAATGCCATCACAGGTATGCCTTTGTAGTATCTACTTATTGTTAGATAGATCATGAAAAATCAATTGCTTGTCTTTCAATTTCTTTGGATCTTAGCTTTGTGATATGGCATTTTTTTGAGTAGGAGGTGGATAATTACAAATGGTTGCTATATAGTTTTATTATAAAGTTTGTATGAAGTAAAGTTTATATAGTTTAATTATAAAGTATGGAGACATAGTTATATAGCTTAATTATAAAGTTTGTATGAAGACAAATTTTGAAGTTTTGTTTGGTTTTATGTTGTTGACTTAAATACTTATATTTTTTAATGAAAATATTATTATTTTTTTAAATGTAAATATAAAATTGCATTAAATTTGTCGTTATTTGGTTAGTTTTTTTGAAGTGAATTGTTACATAGTTTATTTATATGTTTCTTTATTATTACTAAACTAATCACATTAATTTATTGTTATTAAACTAATCATATTAATTCATTCACAAGAAGTGAAATGTAAAATGTATTTATTTCTTTGTTTTTAAGTCATATTTAAAAATTTAGGTTTTTATAAAAATAAGTTTTTTTAAAATTTGATTAAGTGATACAATAATAAAGTCTATTATTATTATTATTATTTACTTATTTTTTATAAATAATTTCTTATTATTGTTAAACTTTTTACTTGATCTAGTTACAATAACTTATTAATATTTAATGGTTTAAAAATATTATATAATTTTTTAAAGTCTAATTTCATGTTTATATTATTTTTATAAAAGATTTAAAATATATAAAAATTAAAATATTATATAAAAGATTATGGATTCAGTGATTCATACACATCGACTTATTCATAATAACACAAGAAGATATAAACCCACACATAAGAAGTCAAAATTACACAACGACCTAGATCTACTTTATTTCATAGCATACTATTACATCTATATCCTATCTCCAAATAGGCATAAAGTGGCCTTATATAGAGTCTAGCCGAACTTCTAAATGGTTGGAATTTATTACAAAGAATATTAAAAAACTTCTAACTACTCAACTAAGTCAAAACTACTTGGAATTTTTGGAAAATCGATGGCTTATTCAACTAACTAACAAAAGCTAACTTCGAGCCATCCTCTAGGGAATCCATGTTCAAACCTAGAAAAGGTTGAGTACATTTCAGGATGTGATGCTCCTGCATTAGACTCCTAGGGAACAAAATAACTATTATGGATATCTGGAAGGTTGAAACCCCGCAATTAAATTTCTTTCTCATTCATCTAGGTTGCATATTTGACTAGATATCCTTTCCATTTCACCAAGTATTGAAAGTATTCCTTGTTTCTAATCCTCTTGGTTACTCTTTTGTCCAACAACTTGTCAATTTCCAAAGTCTTGACTGTAGATAATTGTTGTTTCCATGTCCTAGTATGCTTCTAAACATCTTCTAGTACTTATATAGCATCTCCTTTGTAAAGATATAAGTTTGCAACATTAAATATATGTGAGATGCCAATATCTACTGTAACTCCAATTCATATGCATTGGTTAAAAATTTACTTGAGATCTTGCAAGTTCCAATCTTCTTCAACTTCAGTTTTTTATATTCCCCTCTAGAAAATCTTTCTTTTCTCAAGTGTGCCAACACTAGATCTCCAACTTCAAATTGTACTTATTTACTCTTCAAATCTGCTGAGTGTTTATACCCATTGTTGCTGCCCTGTAACTACTATTTAACCTATTCATGTAATGACTCCATAGCTGTAGAAAAATCCTCTGCATTTGCACTTCTCATCTATACCTTTCATATGTCCCCTTGTTCATAAATGCCTCTTGGGTGCATACCATACACAATCTTAAATGAAATTAATCCTGTAATTTTGTTAGGTGAACCATTATATGCAAATTCAGCTTGTGCGAGTGCTTGGTCCCATTGTTTTGGATGCTCACTAACCAAACTTCTCAAAATGTTTCCCAAACTCCTATTTATGACTGTAGTCTATCCATATTTCTATGGGTAATATGTTGAGATAAAACTCAAATTTGTTCCCATTTTCTTCCACAAAGCCCTCTAAAACTATCCAACAAATCTGGTGTCTCTATTTGAGACAACAATACTTGGCAATCCATGCAATCTCACCACTTATTTGAAAAACAAATTAGAAACATGAATTGCATCACTTGTCTTAAAACAAGATATGAAATGAGCCATCTTTGAAAATCTGTCTACTACCACTAGAACAAAATCATGACTGCTTTGAGTCCTAGGTAGTCCTAAAACAAATTCCATGCTCACAACATCCCATGGTCGATTTGGTATTGGAAATGGCTAATACAATCCTATATCTTGGCTTCTTCCTTTAGCATATTGAGATATTCTTCATTTTTCCACAAATATCTTAACATCTACCCTCATACCTAGCCAATAGTAAAAAAAACTCTACTATGCATATGTCTTATGTTGACCAAAATATCCTACTAATCCTCCACCATGTTTTTTCTGTAGTATGTTGTCTTTCATTGAACATATTGGAATACATAGCTGGATTCTTTTGAACAAAAATATTTCCTGCAACATATACTTTGTCCAAGGACTTTTATCCTTGTTGACTGGGTCCTCACATGTCTCATAGATCTCCTTGAGATGGCTGAATCCCAACATAGTCACCTGACATTCCTACAAAACCAAACACCTTCTGTTCAAAGCATTTGAAACCTTATTAGTTTGTCCACTAATGTGTTTGAGAACAAATCTAAAATTCTACATATATTCTATCCACTTGACATGTCTTTAATTTTTCCTAGTGATAAATTGTAGAGCATGGTTATCTATATGCAAAACAAACTCCTTTGGCATCAAATAATTCCTCCACTTCTTCAATGCTTGTATGACAACATAAAATACCTTATCATAAGATGAATATTTTCTTGGCATCATTTAACTTCTCACTGAAATAAGCAATGAGTCTTTCCTCTTGACTAAGAACATATCCAATAGCCATCCCACTTGCATCACACTTCACTTCAAACAACTTCTGAAAATGTGGTGATGCCAAAACAATATATTTTTTTAATCTTTTGCTTTAATAAATTAACCCCCTTTCTATTTCCTTTGTCCATCAAAATGGATAATGGTCCCTTTTGATGGTCTCCAAAATTGGGGCACATATGCTGCTAAAATTCTTGATAAAATTCTTGTAAAAACTTGCTAATCCTTGGAAACTTCTTACCTCATAAATATTTCTTTGGGAAGATCATTCTACTATTTTCTTGACCTTCTCAAGATCCATTTTTAGACCTTCTTGTGAAATCACAAATCCTAAAAATGCCAATTCTGTCTTCATAAATAAACACTTCTTCAAATTGATTAAAATATTTTCTTACTGCAACCTTCTCATAACTAATCTTAGATCCCTTAGATGCTCCTCCTTTGATTGACTATAAATAAGTATATAATCTAGATACACAACCATGAACTTGCCAATAAAATATTTGAGCACTTCATTCATAAGCCTCATAAAATTACTAGGTCCATTTGTCATCCCAAATGTCATGACCAACCATTCATACAAATCGTGATTTGATTTAAAGGAAGTATTCCATTCATCTCCTTCTCTAATTCTAATCTAGTGATATCCACTCTTCAAATCTACTTTTGAAAAATACTTTGCACCACTTAAACAATCCATCATATCATCCATTCTGGGTAAAGGAGATTTGTACCTGATAGTGATCTTGTTGATTTCTCTAGAATCTATACACATTCTCTATCCCCCCTCTTTGTTTGGGATCAAAACTGTAGGTTCAACACGAGGAGTCAAACTTTCCCTCACCAATCCTTTATCCAACAAATCCTGCACTTAGCTTCTAATTTCTTCATTTTCCTTGGGTGTCACTGTAAGCAAATTTATTTGGAAAACTAGCTCCTACAATTAGATCAATGTGATGTCTAATATTCCTTATTGGTGGGAAATCATTTGGAAAATAATCTACCACAATATCAATGTTCTCATTTAACAAGTCCTAAACCTCAACAGGAAGATCATCAAACTTGGTATTTGTTAAGATAACTCTTGGTTTACCTACCACTACAAAAGTTACCTCAGTTCCCCTAAGTTGATGCAAAAAATATTTTCCACCTACCAACATCACCCTTGCATTGCCTTGCTCTTATGGTCTCTCATTCTTCAATGGTAGAAGAGTATGTCTCCTTCCATATTTCTCAAAAGTGAAGGTATTCTCCTTGCCATCATATATCACTTTCTCGTCGAACTTCCAAGGTCTACCCAACAATGCATGCCAAACATCCATGGTCATAACATCACACATGACTTGATCTTTATAAGCCCCAATATGGAATTCTACTTGACACTATTCTTTTACCAACACCCGATGTCCTTTTTGTAACTAGCTTACTCTATATGGTGTAGGACATGTGTTATCCTCTTCAATCCTAATTTGTCCACCATTTCTGTGGATACTAAATTGTCGGTACTCCCATTGTAATTGCTTAATTTACAACACTTACCTTTTTCTTTGTACATAGTCCTAAATATATTCCTCCTTTGAATAGTTCCTTGCATTCCCTTCTATGGCTTTAATAGAACTCTTTTCAACATCAATGATTCCCCTAACTTAGAACCTCTGCATGTGTTTCTTCCTTTCTATCTTTAACTTGCACTACCTACACATTCCTCTGACCTACAACATTTTTTGGACATTCATATGACTTATTCCCTACCTAATTACATTTGAAACACTTTACCTAGAAACCTCTATTTCCTACTTGACTTTTGGCATAAGGCCTTTGACCTTAATCTTCACAACTTTTTCTTGTTTGTTCTGATTGACTACAACTACTTTCTTCCATAGGATTTCCTTTGCCTTTTGTAGATCCGCAACCTCTCAATGACCCTTGGCTTTTTCCTTAGCTCTTTCTAGCAAACTTGTCTATGGCCTTCAAGGCAAACTGACATGCCTCTTCTACAGAACTTGGGGACAATAGATCCATCTCATCTTGAATCTCATACCTCATCCCATTGATATATCTAGCTACTCTTTCAGGGTTATATTCTACATGCCCTACTCTAATATTTACTTTATAAAACTTGTTAGTATATTCTTTAACAATAATTTGCTTCTACTTTAGATTCTTCATCTTTCTAAACAAAGACAATTGATAGTCCTTGGGAAGGAACTTACCTTTAATATTGATCACCATTTTGATCTAGTTATTGATCTTCTGCTTCCCTTTTCTTCTTATATCGGCTTGTACTTCATCCCATCATATGGATGCATGTCCTCTCAGATTCATCACAACAAACTTCACTTTCTTAGCTTCATCAACTTCTTCATAGTCAAAATAGTGGTCCAATGTGTTGATCTAGTTGATCGATTCCTCTACATTCAAACTCCCATTGTATGTTGGTACTTTCAACCAAGGTTTTGAACTTTCTACCAAGACCGACTTAAAAAACCTTACTGCATCGATGTCTCCTTGAGGTTATACTTCTTTTGCGGACTCTTCTCCATCATCACTTACCTCCTTTGGATGGATACCATGTATTTCCATCATGGCTATTCTTTCTCTGATCTCTTGCAAATCTTCTACAGTTGCAGCTTCTTGACCTCTACCTTGACCACATCCTTTGGATCAAACTTTGAATTCCATCTCGACAGGACTTTTCACTGACTCTTCACGATCTGCATGATTCTCTTGTTTTGGTACCACTTGATGAAGGAAGACCTAACCTTAGTTGACTTCAGCTACAACAGATCCCTGGTTAACTATAGCTAACCTTTTCTGAGACCAATACTCTTCTTGGTCTTGTCAAAGTTTTCCCATCGAACCTCGACTGTAGTCAATTCTCTCTTCAACTATTCTTCCTACGTCGGTTTTCTATCATCGCTCTCTTTTTCAACCATTTGTTGGTGTGTTGACTTCATAAAGCTATCATTTTGACCAATACTCGGACTCATCAACCTCCAAATGGTTGACTTCTCCCTCCAACCAATCTCACTTGCATTTGATCGCCCTTGGACTGCAACTCATCGGTTTATGCCCTGACAACTTCCCAATCCCACTGGGTGTCGATCGAAGCTCCCTTCGATGACTTCCTATTTTTCTCACTTTCCTCATTGGTCACACTTTTGGTTTTATCAACTTCCTTGTCAACTTTTGACTTTTCATCGATCTGGGTCAATCCTTTTATTACTGTCTTATCTTATAGGGTCTTATGCTCGCAGTTCTTTACTTATTTCATTTCACTATTGCTTATCAGATTATGAGGTTATGGATTTAGTTCTTCATACACATTGACTTATTCATAATAACATAGGAAGAAATAAGTTTGCGAACAAGAAGATAAATTTACACAACAACCCAAATCTACTTTGTTTCATAGCATACTAGTACATCTATATCCTATCTCCAATTAGGCATGGAGTGGCCTTATATAGAGTCTATTTGAACTTCTAAATGGTTGGAATTTATTACAAAACATATTAGGAAACTTATAACTACTCAACTAAGTCAAAACCTCTTGGTGGTTTTGCAAAAATCGATGGCTTATTGAACTGACTAATAGAATCCTCCAACTTCAACCCATCCTCTCAGGAATCCACATTCAGACTTGGAAAAGGTTGATTACATTTTAGGATGCGATGCTTCTGCATCACATGGTATACCTTCACTATACGCTAGGCCATTATTACTAGAAAGTAGCCCATAGTTGGTCTTCATCCAAACATTATGACTTCCCTAGCCTTTGTCCAATATGTGAAGAGGTTGGAACTTGGTGATGCCAATCACATAATAGAATTTCATTTTATTTGTGGGTATAAATGGTTGGATAATGTATACTTCTAAATGTTCAAATAGACAAAGAGGGGGGATTATATGAATCTCATTATTATCTTCACTATGAGTTTTTGTACCCATTTTCTTCTTCCATTGTTACAGTTCTTCATTCATTTAAAGAGATATTTGAAGATGGTTGTTTACCATAAACCTAAATAAAATACCTATTGGTGGTTTTTTTTAGGAGACGTGTTTACCAAAAATACCCCATGGGCTTCCATTGTAAGGTTTTTGGTTTGTAATGGTTTCACATGTCTCCTAAGTATGCCATCGATCTCAATTTTGGCTAATACTCCTACTAGGATATTAAAAGTGATATTAGGATAAAGTTAATCCTATCAAGATACACCATCATGCCTTGTTTTAACATTATATGCCCAAAGTTTATGGAAAGGTTGTAGAAATTGGAACTATTCAAGGTTGAGAGATACTCAAGTCTTCCTACATCTATTCAACATCATTCAGAGGTTAAAGATGATATTAATTAGTCACCTAAATAATCCATCTTCATCTAAGTACACTTCGACTGATTTATGAGTAAAATCATTGAATATATTGATTATAGTCTAGGAGAAACATGTTGATGCACCACACCAAATCACATCCTTCAATAGGCATAATCCCCATATTCAATTGAAAATGTTGTCAACACTGAATCCTTTTCTCAAATTAATAGTTGGTTATATCTTGAATATCCATAAAAGAAGGAATCATATTTCCATTCCCATCTCCTAAAATTTCATTAGTAAAGGGTACTAAAAAAAGGTCTTTAATGATTACCTAATTTGGTTTACAAAAATCTAAACAAATCCTAATATTCCCATTCTTATTCTTGGCCACCACTATTAATAATAATGCCCATCTTATTCTTGGCCACCACTATTAATAATAATGCCCATCTTATTCTTGGCCACCACTATTAATAATGCCCAACCAACATTTTAAAATGGGCAAATAATCTGAATATTCAATGTCTTCTAAATCTCATCCAATACCTTATCCTTCTATTTCATGTTCATTATATAGGGACTTTGTTAAACTAGTTCACATTAGTCTTGACCTAAATTCATAGATCTTTGAATTTGTTTTAGGTCCCCTTCAACGTGTCATAACTCTTAGTGAAAATGAAAACAAAATATTGAAGTAATGTGATGGCATCCACAACTATTTTCACATCTCAATAGTTGACGATTTATAAAAAAATTACATTCTTCCGTGATTTCCTTGGTGATATTGATCTTGTTTGGTAGTGCTCTTTCCCCGTCAATGCATTGTTGTTTGATAGGGTTTTCCTTGACATCTTGCCTATCTCTAATCTATTTCTTGGTGTAGGCATTGGGAATATGGTTTGTGTCTATTGATGTTGATACCTTAAATACAACCGTTACATTGTTTCCAAAAGTATGTTTTTATGAGAAATCATGCATCTTATTTGGAGTTTCACTAGCATGTTATTGTTGTAGATGGGGATTTCATTTAGGTTAGTAAAAAATTGTTTCAACAACTTAATTGGATATCGGGATTCCTTATGCATCTCGATATGGTAAGTACAACATGTGGGAAATCCCATTAATAAAGACATGAATAATGTGTATTGCAACTTTTTTAGAGGATTCACATAATTTGGCCCTATTTCATCTATAATAAACCTTGAAAATTTTAGATCCTTACTACACCATAATACCCATAATACTTCTCACCTTTGATTTTGCTTTAAATTGATACAAGAACAAGGCTTTCATATTTTCCCAAGTAGTTTTTAGCTTTGAGATGATGAACAACGTTGCCCATTGATACACCATCATCCTGTGTGCTATAACAAATTGTTTTTCCCATCCTTCATCATAGAATAACTTCATGGACTTATTAGACTCTTTATATGTTTGATTGGATCTTATCCTTCTTCAAATTCCATTATAGTATTGATCTTTTGAAATTTTTTACGAAATATTTTTTTAAGATACTAACAATAAACATAATAATTCTCATATAATTTTTTGGAAATATTTTATTTAAATCTTTACTTGATGATACATACATATGTAGGACATCATCCTTACTTCTAGATTAATGTCTAATGAGGTTCCTAAATACAAATGGCCCATGTTGAGAGTAGGTATTGATGGCTCATTTGAATTTTCTTTTATTGACTATGATAATCACTTCCTTTTTCTAATATGAATGCTAGCTTGTAAGAATATATCATGCTTACCATAAAATAGATGTAAGGACATCCAAAGAGAAATTAGAGAAATTAGTCTCCTCTGCTTAGATGTATTATAAAGTCAAGGTAACTTCCATACTAATTTATTCCACAATAGTTAGTTTTCATTGCAATTAGCCTTTCAATAGGCTTGTAAGTATTATGGTTTTATACTCCAATTGCCACTAGACTACCTACGATAAAAGGTTTCTAGAGGAACTCTTAAAAGATGTAATAAATTATGTTGATATTCTTACTTGGATTGACCAATGCGCCTTTCATAGACCCATAAATTATAGTTTATGGGAACTAATGTCCTTTTGAAAGAAGGTGCTAACCTTTCATTCTCTCGCCACATTGGAACTTGAGTCTCCATCTCCATTGGCATATCATTAACACTTGAGAAACCCA
>Ga0115853_100421_pt1 | contig 13218 bp, 4 predicted proteins | sample InSIn5gowninarea_FD_83867 | JGI IMG/M metagenome (GOLD analysis project Ga0115853, IMG submission 83867)
ACCTCTCTATTAAGTTCTAACAAGAAGATAACGTAGTAAGTGACTAACTTTATGTGGTGGCGGCGTCTATAATCTGTAACTGTATAGTAGTAGTAGTAAGCGCAGCATTATTAGAAAGGAACGGAACTAAGCTGAAGTTAGGAGTGGTTAGAGTAATTGCACTACTGTCGTGGACTAGGAGGCTAGAGTTTACTAGGATAAGGTGAAAGGATACTAGCTAAGTCTTTATAATCTTATAAGTCCGAGGGTTAGTGTTGTCTTTAAGGATAGCACCTCCCCTTTCTATATTACTCTTTATTATATTTTACCTGTCTGCTCTAACTATGTTTCCTTACGTTCTGAATAGGTCTAGCCTATTAATAAAAGCTTTATTAATTACGCTAATTACTATATCTCTCTCTCTTAATAGTAACGCTATATTCTTAAGTGCACGCTAGAGATGGCCGCTAAGGTTATTGTCGTTTAACACTGTAGTGAGATTGTTAATGAGTGCATCTGTAAAAGTCCATCTTACGCGAATGATCTTCTCGTTAGCAGTGTTCTCTTTCAGCTGCTGTTTAACTTTGTTGGTTATAGCAATAAGATCTCGATGCACGACTTCAAAAGTCGGTAGGTTAGTAGAGTAAAGTTAGCGGTATGCGGTGTTAGCTTTAGCACGTATAGATTCATAGTAGTCGATGAAAGGCAACTAGCTCTAGTAGTATTAGATGCCTGCTGCCGAGATCTTATAGAGGAGCTAGTCCTTTCGAGCTTATAATATGACTATATACTCGTGTGGTCTATTAGGGATCTGTGCTACCTCTTCTTTCAAGTCGTTAATAATAGCCTAGCAGTTTAGCTATGCTCTGAAGGCGTGACTACTATTAAACTCGTTTATAGTAGAATGGCATTAGTTTGTCGTTGCTAAAGTTAGTGTTCTATGAGAGGAAGGTGTGCATGTTTTAACTAGAAGAAAAGGATGTGAGTGATGAAATGGTCTAAGTGCTTAAGTTAAGAGGTAGAACGGTGAAGTAAGACGTGAGAGCGACTTAGGTGGATAAGGAAGCAGCTAGAGCTAGGGCGATACTCTAAAACCTTATTATAGCGCGTCTCTAACTAGTAAGCTCATTAGGATTAGCTAGATAAGGAGAAGAAGCGGGACGCTTTCTATTATTATTAGATGAAGACATCGTGAAAATAGGTGAGATGTAAGATTAGTGTATGTTGTTATAAGTGATGTGTAAGGTGAATGTTGTAGTGGTGAATATCATGGTAGTAAATGTAGATAAAAGATGGTTGAAAGCAGGGATGGAGATTAGAAGAAAAGTGTTAAGAAATAGAGGTATATATGTCTTACTAAATGAGTGTGTGAATTGTGAATGAATAAAGCGCGTGTAAATTAGTTTATTAAATTTATAAGACATAATTACTAACAAGTTGATTATGCAGCAGCACACAAGTTGATTATGAAGAAGAATAAGCTCGTTGTGTAGCTAATGTTCTTTATACTCTTTATGTGAGATCTTTCTAAGATACATGAAAATGCACAAGCGGCAACTCGTAGCGTCGCTTCTTTAAAGAGTGATAAAGAAAAGTGATAAAGAATAGGGATAAAGAAAAGCGATGAAGATAGTAGGTTATATGTTAAATACCTATACGGAAGTAGCTGTTTAATGTTAGATTAAATAGTGTACATAACCTACTAAAGTCTATAGCTAGGTTTATCTAGTGCGCATGTCTACCACTGTATACTCGCCTCGCTTAGGTAAGAAAACCGATCTCTGTCTATACAGTTACAGATTATAGACGCCGCCACCACATAAAGTTAGTCACTTACTACGTTATCTTCTTGTTAGAACTTAATAGAGAGGTATATTAAGTGCTAAGAGGTGCGGGAAGTATCTAATAAGAATAGGTAGGGTTGAAGCCAAAGGACTTATAGTAGTAACTAATAAGTAAAGGATTGAATTGACTTGTAGTAAGAAAGAAACTAACTAAGGGATAGACTGGGTTTATATACATAAGGTGGCAATCTAGAATGACTAGAAGATTCTATAGATTTGTAATATAGAATGTTCTAGTATTGCTAGCTTAGTAATGTTGGATTTCTAAGCCAGTTATTAACAGAAGAGTCTAGATAGTTCTAGAAGGTAATAGAACCTTATAGAATCTACTAGAACCTTCTAGTTCTTTCTTTTCTTACTAATAGAAGGACTTAGTAATCCTTACTATCAATAGCTCTAGTACTTCTAGAACATAATAGAATGTTCTAGAATACTAGTAATTCTAACACTTCTAAATCGGCAGCGTCCACACCACTACATTATACACTAAGCCCTATGCATAGCGGCCGTTTATAAGACAACAATGACAATGAAGCAAGACTTGGAAAGATGCACCGTCTTAAATCGCGCGCTATAGCACTAGTCATCCCTCCACCATTAAGACGTGTCATAAGGTCTCTCGTAAACGCTGTCCGTAATGCTAAGACTCTAGGCCTAGACGAGGGTGTAATAGAACAGCTTGTCACTAACGAGACTACTAGAGAACAGTACACGGAAACGATTATAGTTAAACGCACATCACCTTATTACTACAGCTCTACGGTGCCACGCGAACTCATTACCTTCTTAGACATAACAAAACTAACTAGTTAATAAAAGGAGAGTGTACTTATAGATCATATGTATCCTCTTTACTATAACGACCACTTCCTCTACTAGAAACATGCAAAGAGACTCTACTACTATATAGGTATTGCCTAGTTAGAACTTAAGGTTGAATTAATAAAAACCCGTATCAAAGCTATTACTTTAGCGGGTGGCATTAACACCGTTAAGACTATCTAGAGCGTTGATAACCGCGAGTAAGATCTAAACTACACTTAGCTTAAGCAGTCTATAGTCGGACAACTTCTACTACACATCTCGCGCCTCGGAGTCTACGCTGTATAACACAACCCTATTCTAACGACTATCGAGAAGATCGTCGGACATAATATCGATTAGAATACTCTAGCCGCATCTATTAACTACGAGGAAGCTTACTATAAGTTTATAGAAGATAGTACAGTCAACTTCGACGTGTTTAGCGACTTACTATAGACAAGATGTTCGAACGGTCTCACCATTAATCAAATAATGATTAATGAGGTGCTTATGTACGATAGGCATATACGTAATACCTACTAATTAGATAGATAAGGATGGTGTCGTAACGCGTGTTACATAGTAGTACAGCAAGTTCTTTACCAGCATCCCCTATACTACCTTATGTATATACTGTTTCGAACCGATTATGCGTACCGCTTAATTCGTTATCCTTATTACCTTAAGACGGCAGATCATATAGACAGGATAGGCTTCCGGTATATAGATGTTAATCCGTTTACCTTGTATAAAGGCGGTCCTAGAGGGGATCTCTTATAGGGGAGCGTCTTACTTATAGATAAGACAAAGGACATAGCAACTCTAATAGTCAAGAAAATGCACACATTAATAGATGAGTAGTGTCAGGACATAGAGAGTAGGGACATTTAACTAGAAAGTATCGTCGTGTTAATCGACAACACTATTCTAACGCTAGCATTTATAGCCAAACATTATCTTGCCTAGGAGGCGGTTCTATACAAAGCTAGAGAGGTTCGACTATTAGTTCCGTAACTACCTTACGGAGCATAACTAAGCCGACCCTATAACCCTCTCCGTATTACCGTTCTACTATAGTACATCGCAGTTAGCGCTAATATAGTAGACCTAGAGATCCCTTCCGCAGGGATATATACCATACTATACGAATCGAATCGCACCTAAACAGCACTAGAAAAGACGCCATCTAGATACCCCAACTTATACGGAAAGATACCATATGCCTTCCTAGGGTCTTTTCAAGTTAGCGGCTTAGGACTAATCCTAGATGCGCTACTTAGACGCATCCGATTCAACGACCTAACTTACTTACGAGACTTACGCATCCTCTTTAGTAATAATAACCACGCACGACTCAACCTCATTTATAATTTCAACAATAATGTTAAAGCCCGTTACTAAGATTAGTACGACATGATCGTGCAATTTAAGTAACACTACTTTAATGAGAAGGCATTCTTCTCTATAAATAATAGTACTATTACACATACTGCACGACCACCAGCACCGATATAGGAGACTATAGAAGAGGTTAACATATTATACAGTCCGGTTAAAGCCGAAGCTGGCACTAATAGTAAGGAGGAGAATAGGGAGGAGGACAATAATCCTAATACTTAGGATATTAAGGACGAGTGATAGTTATGATTTATTAAGCCGAGCTATAGCTCGGACACCTAGTTCTTTAGTAGGCTAAAGGTTCTTAAGTGTGGGCATGTGGGTAAATAGGCACAACGATAATACAGAGTAGGACTCGAGAAGGGGAGATAGGTACATTTCGATACGTTCCGGGTACTTGAGATACTTAGGCCTTAGGACATGACAAATGGGTTGTGCTAGTAGATTTCTATATAGTCTTTACTCTTTCCTTCTTTTATAGCTTTTGAATTCGAGCCACCTTAACCTATTTATATGGATACCTTTTAATATCATTCATCTTCTTTTGTTTTGTGTCTGCTTTACCTGCCTTCGCTCTAGCACGCACTGAGTCACTACTGTTTTTCAATACGTTCCGGGTACTTAAGATACTTAGGCCTTGGGACATGATAAATGGGTTGTGCTAGTAGATTTCTATATAGTCTTTACTCTTTCCTTCTTTTATAGCTTTTGAATCCGAGCCACCTTAACCTATTTATATGGATACCTTTTAATATCATTCATCTTCTTTTGTTTTGTGTCTGCTTTGCCTGCCTTCGCTCTAGCACGCACTAAGTCACTACTGTTTTTTAGTACTACGTTCTTATTAGCTACTAGAGCAGCCGACGTACGTCGGATACTATTATTAGCTACTAGATTATACGGAGTATACCCCGCCTAGACCCTAAGTCTATTTGCTTCCTCTAATAGTAACGGGTTAAGACTTATGTAGAAGTTAGCTCTATGCCTAGATTCTCCGCACCTAAAGTATACTGCACATAGTCGTAGAGTAGAACGGATCTACTACTACTACGCCTCGTAGCTTACTCGTAGCGTGCTTATAACGGGAACTAGCTGTAGATATAGCTCCGTATACATCTAATTAGTAGTAGATCCGAGACGCATATTCGCCTTCCGTTTAAGTACTAGAGCGGCTAATACTCCGATAAGGTCGTTCGCTTCTATCCTAACATAAGACTCTAGGTGTGAGTAACGCTTTATCTTAGATTATTAGTCTTAATCGACACTATAACTTAGAAGGAGACACTTCTTTAGTGCTAAGAAATTAAGAGGCGTATTACTTCTAGTAGTTATCTCCTAGACTAGCCTTACCTATAGCACTAGGTCCTTGCGATATACACGGTTAAGAGTTAGCTTAGTAACCATCTCTAGCATCGTAAATACGGCACTACCTGCTACCGTAGCACTCGAAGACTATATCTTAACGGCTCGTTTATATAGAACCGTGGCTCGCTCTAGGCACCTAGTAATAGACTCATTTACTCCTTGCTCTATCTTACTAATGTCTATAAGAAAGTTGCTCTAGTTATATCGCTCTGTATACTTCTAGCGTAGTGCCTTACTAATCTTAAGCTATTTGCGTTTATTGATAGGGAGGTGGCTGTAGCTGCTTATATACTAAGTAGCTACGTCACCACGTAGGTTCTTACGTGCAATAATAAGACTATACCGTTACATAGTATTAGGGTTAGGTGATAGCATTTATACATTTATCTCGACATCCTCGAGGAAGTTATTAATATCCTAGGGGTTCCTACCGTCGAACGGCTCGATTAGGATAAGAGTTACTATAGCGTAAACTTATAATAAGGGGTAGGATGTATAGCTAGATGCACTATCACTACGGTACTACTAATAGGTTCTAGGTAAGTCGGCCTAGCGGCTAGATAAAAGACCGCCTAGTGTGTTAAGGATTGAGTCTAATTCTCCGGATGAAGTGTCTTGTCCGGTAAGTATAGTCGAGGATTATATTAGAGGTAATAGAGTAAGGGGAGAATTAAAGCTCTAAGTAAGCTACTATAGTAATGCTAACTAATCCGAGTCTAGAGTTAGCTGCTCTAGTAATCTAGCTTACGGATCCGTGCTTATTAGTTATGAATCTAGTATAAAGGCAGGATAATTGTTAGTAGTTATAGTGGGTGGTTTGTTTAAATCGGGTGTGTTAGAGGTGTATAGGAGACTACTAGCTTAGAACTATTTAAGGTCGGGTGTAGTTCACTATGAAAATATAGAGTACCTCTGCACTATGCCGGAGTGAGAAAAAGGGTAACGCGCTACACTATCTCTCACTCCTTACTATGTATATATAGCCCTATATAACTCCACGAGTTGCATATAAGGTAAAGTAATTAAAAACATTGTTTCTCCATAACAACCATAATATAGCCGCTGTTAGATGAGATGTACCGTATACTACATATAAAGTATTTTCCTAGGTGCGCATAGGTACTAGTATACTTATTAGGCAAGAAATTCTTTTACTTTATAGAGAACATGAACTTTATTAGCTTTACTAGAGGCATTAAGGGACTTCGTCTATTAGTTAAGCACCTACGTCGCATCATAGACTTTCTATTACCTACCTATAGAGCTGAGCTTAATACGTTTATTTAGGTGACTCCGTTCCTTAGACGGTTTATTCTAGAACGAACCGATTTGGTCTTAATTATAATCGAAGCTTACTAAACAGAGGAGAAGCGTATGACTCTAGGTAGTAAAGTTTCTATCAGGACATAACGTGTCGATGCTAATACATTCACATAGACCGAGCGCTAGGAGAAAGCATTCTAGACTATTAAGAAGGCTGTCGAGGAGAATGTATATTATAGTATAGACCTAGCACTCCCCTTCTATCTATTAACTAATATAAGTTAACTAGCATCGGTAGTTGTTTATTCTAGCTTATTAATAGTAAACCTAACGCGGTCGCTACGGATAAGAACTTAGGAGATATACGCATCGTGATATTTATATTATTTAAGTTTAATAACTTCTAGCGCAGATACTCTATAACCGAGAAGGAGTTTCTTATAGTACTACTATATCTAGAAGAAGTTAGATAGCTAGTGTATAATAATCGATATAAGCTTTATATTTACACTAACTATAAAGCACTTAGTAGCATCCTTTCTATAGGTAACACCGCTCAGTCGACGCGTATTCTTAACTAGTAGGACCGTATTAACGAGTATTAGTATATTATATATCACCGCCCTAATAAGTCCGCACTAATAGGCATTGCGGATAGTCTTAGCAGGATACTACCTATTTACTAATAAAAGTCTTACTCTAGATACCTTAAGAGGTTTAAGGACATTAAAGGTATAGCCGCGGACGTTATTAATAACTTATCTAAGGACGAGCTTATAGGACCTAGCTTTAATATAACGCTAAACGATATTAGTATAGCTAAGCGAGCTGCGCGACGCGTGCATTTTAACAATAATCTAGTTCCGGAGAATACCCGGCCGAGAATTGAAGTTTTTATACCCTTAAACCCCGTAACTTCTATAGCTAATTAGGAAGGATAGGGTCTAGCCGACGCTACGTCAGCTGCTCTAGTAACTAATTAGGAAGAATAGGGTCTAGCCGACGCTACGTCGGCTGCTCTAATAGCTAATTAGGATCGAGCGCGTATAGTAGCGCTAAGACCCGTAATTCCTAAAGTAGGATAGGATATAGAGTAGTACAGAGCTCGTGTATAGTATGTTAATAGTCGCGAATATAGAGACATTGCTAAATATATTATAAAAGGGTTCTAGCACATGTTGTCGCTAGGATTCTGTAAAGATTAGGTGTAGGTAATTCATAAGAAGTTAAAGGGGTTTTACAAGGAACATACTTTTATACTAAGAATAGAACGGTAAAAATATAAGATACGTACTAAGCGAAGATCGTAAGGCTATTTTAATAGCATTCTATAAACATATAGGACACTTTATAGTGGAAATTACACTTACACGTTTGCGGGGGGAGTTCTAGTGGCTAACTAGAGTGGAAGATGTTACTAGATAGGTGAAAGGGTACGAACCTTGCTAGCGTAATACTAATAAGTATACTAGTACATCATCTATTCCCCGGCAGCACTTTTCTCTAATGTTAGTTATAGTAATAGATTACATTAGCCCGATCTTACTACCTTACTTAGTTACTAGAGCTTCGTATATATTGCTTACAGTCGACTACTTCACTAGATTCATGTAGCTAATAGCGTGCATAATTACTAATAGTAAGACAACTATTAAGATAGTTAAGCAGGTTATTATACTAGCTTTCGGATTGCCTAATACTTTATCCTTTAATATAGGAACGCACTTTACTAACGTAGAAGTTAAGGGCTTCTGCGGAGATAATAATATCTAAGTAATATATACGCCGCGGTTCTATCATAAGTCGCACGGTCTGCCTAAGAGATACGTGTAGATAGTAGTAAGCATCCTTAGAAAATACGCGCTTAATAATCTACAGCTACGCTTTATATAGGGAACGTGCCTTAGCGAGATCTAGCTTACTATTAACACTCGATATGTTAAACTTTTAGCGTTTATACTAGCCGAATTAATGCTAGGATTCATTCCCTAAGGAGAGTATCTAGCGCTAAGAGACACATTTCTATATAACGTGATTAACTTCGCGATAGCGCTATCAACTATAGACGCTATAGCCGCTGCACTTAAGTAAAGGGTAGAGGAGCGACGTTGTACTATTACTATATAGACGAGTCAGAACTCTAAGGTTGTTGCCTAGTAAACAGATCTACCGTACTATATAGACGAGTCAGAACTCTAAGGTTGTTGCCTAGTAAACAGATCTACCGTTTAAGAAACCTAAGGTTAGTAACTTAGTGCTTATTAGAGAAGGTAGGTTTAATACTAATAAGTCACGCAAACTTTAGCCTCGGTACACTAAGCTACGTAAACCAATTAATATAGTTAGAGAAAGCAAGGTTATCGGTTAGGTTATAAAGCTAACTAGGAGTAGTAAAGTTAAAGAGTACTATATTAACGATCTTAAGGTGTACTATAAAAGAAGACTACTTACGACTCCTAATAAGAGATAGCGTATAGGACTATCCCTATAGGTACTAGATAAGTACTACTCTTTAGGAGCTTAGCTCGGGTTATTACCTAGCTTAATATATAGATAGAGATCGATTTTCTTACTAGAGCGAGGCGAGCACACAGTAGTAGACATGCGTACTAGATAAACCTAGCTATAGACTTTAGTAGGTCATGTCTACTATTTAATCTAATATCAAATAGCTATTTCCGTATAGGTGTTTAATATATAACCTACTATCTTTATTGCTTTTCTTTATCCCTTTTCTTTATCACTTTCCTTTATTACTTTTTGAAGAAGCGACGCTACGAGTTATCGCTCGTGCATTTTCATGCATCTTAGAAAGATCTTATATAAAGAGCACAAAGAACATTAGCTGCATAATGAACTTATTCTTCTTTATAATTAACTTATATGCTACTACACAATCAACTTATTAGTAATCATATCTTATAAATTTAACAAACTAATTCACACGCGCTTTATTCATTTATAATTCACACACTCTTTCAGCAAGATATATATACCTCCATTTCTTAACACTTTTCTTCTAATCTCCATCCCTTCTTTTAACTATCTTTCATCTACATTTACCACCACTGCATTCACTACCATAATATTCACCACTATAACATTTACTACCACAACATTCACCACCACAACATTCACCTCACACATCACTTATAACAACCCTTACTAATCTTACATCTCACCTATTTTCACGATGTCTTTATCTAATAATAATAGAAAGCGTCCCGCTTCTTCTCCTTATCTAGCTAATCCTAATGAGCTTACTAGTTAGAGACGCGCTATAATGAGGTTCTAGAGCATCGCCCTAGCTCTAGCTGCTTCCTTATCCACCTAAGTTGCTCTTACGTCTCGATTTACCGTTCTACCTCTTAACTTAAGCACTTAGACTATTTTATCACTCATATCCTTTTCTTCTAGTTAAAATATGCACACCTTCCTCTCGCAGAACACTAACTTTAGTAATGATAAACTAATGCCGTTCTACCTTACGAACGAGTTTAATAGTGGTTACGCCTTTAGAGCATAGCTAAACTGCTAGGCTATTATTAACGACTTAAAAGAAGAGGTAGTACAGACCCCTAACAGACTACACGAGTATATAGTTATGTTATAAGCTCGAAAGGACTAGCTACTCTATAAGATCTCTACAGCAGGCATCTAACACTACTAGAGCTAGTTACCTTTCATTAACTACTATAAAGCTACACGTGCTAAAGCTAATGCCGCATACCGCTAACTTTACTCCGCTAACCTACTAACCTTTGAAGTCGTGCATCGAGAGCTTATTACTATAACTAATAAAGTTAAATAGTAGCTGAAAGAGAATACTACTTACCTTAAGATCGTTCGCGTAAGATGGACTTTTATAGATGCACTTATTAGTAATCTCACTATAGTATTAAACGATAACAACATCAGCGGCTATCTCTAGCGTGGACTTAAGAATGTGGCGTTACTATTAAGAGAGAGAGATGCAGTGATTAGCGTAATTAATAAAGCTTTTATTAATAGGCTAGACCTGTTTAGAACATAAGGAAATATAGTTAGAGCAGATAGGTAAAATGTAATAAAGAGTAATGTAGAAAAGGGAGGTGCTATCCTTAAAGACAACACTAACCCTTGGATATGTAAGATTATAAAGACTTAACTAGTATTCTTTTACCTCGTCCTAGTGTTAGAACTTAATAGGGAGGTATATTAAGTGCTAAGGGTATAGGGAAGTATCTAATAAGATAAGGTAGGGTTGAAGCCAAAGGACTTATAGTAGTAACTGATTAAGGAAAGGATTGAATTGACTTGTAGTAAGAAAGAAACTAAGTAAGGGATAGACTAGGTTTATATACATGAGGTGGCAATCTAGAATAACTAGAAGATTCTATAGATTTGTAATATAGAATGTTCTAGTATTCCTAGCTTAGTAATGTTGGATTACAAAGCTAGTTATTAATAGAAGAGTCTAGATAGTTCTAGAAGGTAATAGAACCTTGTAGAATCTACTAGAATCTTCTAGTTCTTTCTTTTCTTACTAATAGAAGGACTTAGTAATCCTTACTATTAATAGGTCTAGTACTTCTAGAACATGATAGAATGTTCTAGAACACTAGTAATTCTAACACCTAGTAGATTCTAGTATCCTAGTCTACGATAGTAGTACCATTGCTCTAACTACTCCTAACTTCAGCTTAGTTCCGTTCCTTTCTAATAATGCTACGCTCACTACTGCTACTATATAGTTATAGATTATAGACGCCTCTACTATATAAAGTTAGTCACTAGCAGCGTCATCTCCTAAATCGATAGCGTCTATTTTACTATACTAGCTCCCTAAGCTCTTAGCTACCGATCGTTATTATACGGGAAGATACTCGATAAACTTAGTGAGTCTATCTACTATTACGAGTAATCTATCGCAAACCTTACCATCTAGAGACCTAGAAGGAGGTAGGTTGCTAATGAAGTCTATTAACTAGTACCTAAACGCCTCCTCGGACGCCTGTAATGGCTTTAGGTAACTATACTTCGCATGTCTACGTACTTTATAATGCTAATATACATTACATTACTTCGTATAAGTTCTTACATTATCTGTAAGTGTAGGCCACTAGTACTTCCTACGCAGACTTTCTACTATCTTAGTAGATCTATAATGGCCCCCTATAGGATTATTATGGTTCCGTTAAAGGATCTTATTAATTAACGGAGCTGACTTAGGCACGTAAATCTTTTCGTGCCTTAGAGTAAGACTATTATTACTCTTGCTCTAGCTCTTCTCCTCTACTCTAGAGGCTCCGGCTACGGGCCCCTTAAGCTCTACTTTAGCTACTTAGGCGTTGCGGATTACATCTAGTAGTGCTTAAGGTGGTTTAATATACGCCGTTTCGTTGATTACCGCTACTACGATTAATCGTCGAGGTAGATAGTGCAGCCTACTTACACTATTACTAGTGAACTCTATATCTACGTCCACGTCACTCCTATTACGCGATTCTTGTGCCTAGTCGGCTACATAAGTAATCTAATAAGTTAGCTGATTAGGCTGCTCTACTTCTATATCGTCTAGATTCTAGACGGTCCCCTTATATACCTCTATCTAAGCTGCCTCAGCGAGCTCTATAAACACATCCTTAGCGTGTAATGGGTACTTACGTAATTTTTATTACAACGTCGGTAACATTATGCTGTGGCTATTAACCTTAATACTATTATCTATATAGTTAGGTCGGCGGGATAGCCCATCAGCTAGGTTTAGTGAACCTGCTTTATACTTAATTATAAAGTTAAAGGCAGCTAAGGACTCTACCCATCTGGCCTGCCTACTATTTAGCTTTTTAGTTATTATAAACTAACGCAGGTTGTTGTGGTTTATGACGACCCGTATAGGGTACGTTGCCCCTACGCAGTAGTGCCTCTAATAGTTTAGGCACGCCTAAATCGCTATTAGTTCGCGATTGTGAGTATTGTACCTAACCTACATATTAGTAAATTTTTTACTATAGAAGACCACCGGTTGCTAATGTACTTTTCTATTTAAATTCGCCCCTTCTGCTTATATTAGTTAGACAAGGATGCCGCCGTAGGCAAATAATAAAGCATTGGTAATTACCTTAATTAGCAAATTGGGATTAAAATAGCGTAGTACCTAGGCGGACGTAAAAGCTTCCTTTAGTAGCTAAAACGATAGTGCGGCGTTGTCTGTCTACTCCTATAGTGCTTTCCGGTTCTTATGGTATCTGGCTAGTAATTAAAGCATTCCTTTTACCTTATCTGAGTACGCATACACGAATCCTCTGTAGAAATTAGCAAATCTAATAAAAACCTAGATATCACGGAAGCTACTTAGAGCTTCCCACTCCTCTACTGCCTTAAATGCGATCTGGCTCTATAGAAACGCCATTAATGCCTACTCTAAAGCCTAGGAAATTAACCTCTATGGTATAGAATTCGCATTTACTTAGCTTTACGTATAGCTTCTAGTCTATTAGTCGCTGTAGTATAAGCTTAACGTGCTTAACATGCTCCTCCTTAGTCTCCGAAAAGATGAGAATATCATCGAGGTAAACCACGT
>Ga0115853_100422_pt1 | contig 13202 bp, 16 predicted proteins | sample InSIn5gowninarea_FD_83867 | JGI IMG/M metagenome (GOLD analysis project Ga0115853, IMG submission 83867)
TGATGGCATGAACAACAACTTAAAACTCCTTTTCTGTGACAATGTAATTTAACTCTACAGGAGAAAATTTTTACTAGTGTAATAAATGACATATGGAGATAAGTCTTTTTGTCCTAGTACAACTCCCAAAGTTGTATCTGAAGCATCATTTGAGATATGAAAAGGTAATTTCCAATTTGGTCCTCTAAGAATGGGTGCTTCAGAGATTTTCTCTTTTAATGAATCAAAGGCCTTTTGGAAATCATAATTCCAATTGAATTCACAGTCTTTCATGAGTATCTTGAAAAGTGGAGATGCAATTTTTGTAAAGTTTTCTATAAATCTTCTATAATAACCAGTGAAACCAATAAAACTTTTAACATCTTGTTGACAGGTTGGAATTGATAATTTAGAAATAGCTTCTACTTTAGATATGTCCACCCTAATTCCATTTCTGGAAATATGGTGTCCTAGAACAATTCTCTCAGTAAACATCATAAAATATTTTTCATGGCTTAATGAGAGATTTGCCTCTTTACATCTAATGAGAACTTTTTCTAAATTTTCAAGAGCTTCCTTTAAAGAATTTCCATAAACTGTAAAATCATCCATATACACTTCCACACAATCATGAATTAGATCAGAAAATATGCCTAATAATGCTCTTTGGAATGTTGCAGGAGAATTACATAAGCCAAAGGGAAGTACTCGGTAAGAATAAGTTCCCCATGGGCAGGTAAAGGTGGTCTTATCTTGGTCTTCCAAGGCTACTTGGATTTGGTTATACCCACTAAAACCATCTAAAAATGAGAAATATTTATTTCCTGCCAATGTATCTAAAACTTGATCTATGAAAGGAAGTGGAAAGTGATCTTTTAAAGTGGCTTTATTCAATTCTCTATAGTCAATACACACTTTCCATTTTCCATTCTTTTTAGGGAAAATTACTAAGGGTGAAATCCACTGGCTGTCTGATATTGGATAGATGAAATTGACATTCAACATTTTTTATAGTTCGTCCTTAAAAATCTCCCTTAAAGTTGGATTCATTCTTCTTTGAGGTTGTTGAACTAGTTTGGCATTTTCTTCAATGTAGATATGATGTTTACAAGTATTAGGATCAATTCCTTTCATGTCAATATTTTCCCATGCATAAGAATATGAATGTTCTTGTAACATCCTAATTAATTCTTTCTTTTGAAATTCTTCCATATTATTATTGATATTTAAAGTTTTGCCTGGAAATATTTCAATTGTAGAATTGCCAAATTTTTCCATAGAGTGCAAGGATAGTTGACGAGATGATAAATATTCAATATTGTATTGTTCTTGAAAACTCTGACCAATTTCACAATATAATGAAGATTCATTATTTTCCATTAAATTTTAAATTTGATCTTCTTCATCTAATTGTGAAGTAGCAAAGATTGGTCTTATATCGAAGTCATCATCTATCCATTCTTCATTTTCAACCTCTATTGTTGTTTTTGCTAGTAGATACAGTGTGCATTTCTTTGTTGTACTACCATCAGAAATGAGCATATCATCAGATATACAACTTATGAAAGCATCAGTTGTAGCTAGCCATGGTATTCCCAATGGATGCCCTCCTAAGTTATTCTTGGGTGTTAAAATCATAAAATCAACATGATATTCCCAAGAAACTAAGGATAAATATATGTCTTATAATACACCATCAGGTTTGATTACAGATCTATCAGCCAATTGTAATAGTGTAGGTGTATATTGAAGATTAGAAAGTTTTAATTGATTCATAGTTTGTTTGCTCATGACATTTATGGCTGCTCCTAGATCAATCAATGTATTTGGGACCTCTATACCATTGATGTGTGTTTTCACAATGGGACTTCCTAGTTCAAGATATTTTTGAATTTTTGTTTGACCCATCATGATATGTGCAATTTTTCCAACAAGTTGGATTCTTTTGATTTATTTTCTCTTTATTCCAGGTTTTTTTATGCTCAAGTCCCCAATTGTCTTTGCAAAAATTGGTATTTCCTTAATAGCTTGAAGTAAAAGAATCTTTATGAAAACACTCTTCAGTTCATCTAACATATCATAATCAAACAATAAAATTTGTTTCTCTACTCCTTCATCAATTTTCAATCTTTCAGGGAAGCGTGGTTTTGAAACAGATATTGAAGGTTGTTCCATAATAGGGGTTGAGTTATTTGGATGTGTTGGAATAACTTGTTTTTAAGTTTCTTCTTTTTTTATTATTAAGAGATTTTTCTTCTTCGGGGATCTTTTCTTTTTCACTTTCCTGAATAACAACTAAGTGGGACTTCTTTTCTAATATTCTACTAGATCTAAGTTGAACATTATTTAGATTTAGTGGAGTTATCATGCAGGTTTGAAAATTTTGTCCTTCCAGATTGTAAACAGGTTGTAAATTTTATTATTATTTGGATTTGGAAGTGGTTGGGCAGGCAATTGATTTGGTCTTTGAGGAAATGGTAATGAAAGTTGTGGATTCACACTGTGAGGTTGAGTTTGTTGAACAGGTCGAGGATAATATTGTGGAGAAAAAGTAGGGTATGATTGTTGAAATTGTGGATATTGAGGATATTGAGGAAATTTTCCATAAGGATTTTTCCATCCTTGTGACCAAGGTTGTGGCCAATATTGTCGAGGCATTGGGGAATTCCAATTACTTCGCAAAGATTGTGCAAATGGTTGAGGACTAAAACCTTGAGCTGTATTTGGCTGTGGATTCTGCTAAGGTCTTTTAGCAATAAAACAGAGAGGGTCTACCTGATTTGGCACTCCTTCTTCGATAAACAACTTTAAGACCTGTTATTGAGGGAAATTATTTTGTATCACGATTTTCCACATAAATATCACAAGTTTCTATACTTTTTAAATCAAGAGGACATTCTCTCAAGGCATGTTTCTTTCTGCACTTAGGACAAAAAATGGACAATGCAGCATTTTCAACTTTTTTCTTGTTTTGTATTTTAAGGGTGTCAATTTATTCACTAAGACTCCCTAAAATATCTATTTTAAAGTTATCAATAAAATTTCCTAATTCTGCTCTACTTGTGGTCCCGACTGCAGATTTATTAATCCTTGATAGAAGAGAATCTCTTGGATTTTTCCCAGTTCTTGCTTTACCTCTTGAAATGTGTATACACAACTCACAAATTTATCCTAGTGATAAGTAAGAAATGTATCCCTTACCCATTAGATTGAGAAAATCAATCCATTCATCTCTAATTGATTTTAATAAGAGAGCTTTCAAAGTTTCCTCATCTAGATTATTTATTTTTGCCCTTTTTACATTACAAGAAAATATTTCAACAAAATCTTCAAGATTTTTATCTTCTTTTTATATCATTTAAAGAATTCATCTTTAATATTATGGGGCATACACTAATCCTTATATTTCTCTAAGAATGTAGTTTTGATTTGTTCCCATGTTCTTATGGAGTTTATTCCTAAACCCATAAACCATTTTAGTGCTGCATCTTTTAGGGTTGCAGGGAATAATTTCAACTTTTGAGCATCATGTATATAATCATATGATCTACAAAAGACTTCAAATTTAAAGAGAAATGTCTCAGGGTCTTTGCTCCTTAATTGATGAAAGTTTGGAAGGATAGAGGGTGAGATATTTTTCATTGTTACAGTTGTATCTTCACCGAGGATTGGAAATCCAAAAGGCTCTAGATGTATATTCTCTCCTCTTCCTCATCCTCCATCTCTTCCACCTCCTCTTCCTTGTATTCCACCTCCTCTTCCACCTCTAATTCTAGGTTGTTCACCATTCAAATTATGTACCTCTCCTTCCCCTTCACTAGCCATTGTAGATTCTTCAGAACTAATATAAGGTTCTGATTCTAGTTCTAAGATTTGGTTTTCAATCTCCTCTAGTTCCTCTGGTTCTTCTATCAATGGTTTGAAGTAGGCTTCTTCTTCCTCTTCTTCAACAGGAACTTACAACTCTTGAGCTAGAAGTTGTTCTCTAGTTTAAGATAGGAAAATTATTCCTGTTGTTGGGGATATGGGATCTTCTTCGATTATGGCTTCTGTTGATGAAGTTGGTGAATCTTTAGGTTTCTAATCTTAATACCTCAGGGAGCCAATGTTGGCCTGTTATGGATGGAATTCGATTTTGTGTGGGTGATGTGGAACTACGAGGTCATGGTGGAGTAGGTGATGCTGTTGGAATTAAGATCTTTCCTCTACCTAGAAATCTACCCCTAGTGTCTCTCTCCCTATGCATGTCATGCTTTTTTAAAAAGAAATCAAGACTTCTATTTACACTTCAATTCAATGTTCTTAAATTTCTTACATAAGAGTTGGTAAACTTGTGAAGTGCAAGTGCACTATATATGCTAGAAGCCTTTTTGAGTTTATTAAGATAATGATTGAGGATGGTTTTTTTTTAAGGATTTTCTTTGTTCCTATGTTCTTAATGCAAACCAAATATTTACAATACAATCAACTCTTGAAAAGGAAAGTAAGACAAGCTATCATGATCCTCTTTAATTGACTGTTAGTTACTATGTAAAATGATAAAACAAAATTATCTCAACTAATGTTCTAGAAAGATAATTACTTCTACTCTAAAAAGAATTACTTCTATTCAAAGATAAAATTTATAAAGCAATCTACATTAAGATCTACGCACTGTAATTAACAATCTTAATTGAAATAATAAAAACAAAAGTAGAAAGAATGTAATCTAAACAAACATAATTACTTATGAAAGGAAGGAGATTTATGTACATAGTCCTATTTTAGAAAGCAGGCAAATGATTTGAAATCGATAGAAAAAAATGAAAAACTGTAAACAAATAATTACAAAGAAATGAAACTGCGATAATGTAATTATGGAAAAATAATGAAATGAACTAAATTGAATATTAAGAAAATGAATGAACCTCGACTGTTTGTAGGGGCCCTCCACAAAACAACAGGTTTATAACTCTATCTCAATAGCTAACTATGCATGATATTCATGAGTATACTTCTTTAATTAAAAAGGAACAGAGTAATGAAACTCCAAACTATCAATTACAAATTACATATATGTTTGCGTGTATTTTTTTTTTTGTATATATATATATATATATATAGATATAGATATAGAATTCGCGCCCAACAATTTTGAGACTTTCATGCCTTAAAAACTTAAAAACAATCCTAATCTAAATTCTAATCTGATAATGGAAATTTTAACACTTCTCGACAATTTTCTATTTGAAAATAAAATCGGAGAGTCATGATTTATTTGAACTCTCGCTTCTTTGTTCATCCACGCATTGAAACGCTTCCTTGAATGTGCCACTGGGAGATTTCTTTGATGATTTGGCTTAGGCGAATAGGAGGAGATCAATTCCTATCTGCCCATGTGCTTCCTTGCTTGGCTGGCGTACTGGAATATGACAAACCATGGAGATAGCTGCGAAATCATAAAACAACTGCAGATTCATGTTAATTCTATAGCTATTACAATATTTAACATAATAATAAGGCTCATTAATAAATATGAAAATAAGACATTTGAGTATCTGACCATGTCAAAATCTACTATTTTATTGTTTATTTGAGTTGATAACAGTGATGAAAAGAGGAAAAATGGATGGAAATGATCTCAAAAACAAAACAATCATGAGACTCTACACCACCTCACTCAATCTCAAATCCATCCAACAATCCAGCTCAACCAAAAAAATTAGAACCCCATCACATCATGGCTATCTAGAAATGGCAAGGAAAGACTGAAGCACACTGCCACACCTGGAAAAAACCATGCCAATGGCAACAAGAGAAACATGAACAGACATGCATAACCATGCATTCAAAAAATAGCAAGGAATTCATACATGCAACTTGATACCTACAAATAATCTCACGGTAGGTACTAGATCCTGCTCTTCTTTACTTGATTCTTACTTTCATTTTCCTTCTTTGTCCTTCCTTTGCTTTCCTTGATCCAAAACTTAAGTTCTCCAAGAAAACTCTAAGTGTCCAAGAGAGTGAGAGAAGGAATAGAGAGAGAGCTCCAAAATTGAATTGAAAAAAGGTACCAAATAATCCTCAGAAGCCTTTTTATTAATGAGGCCTCTATTTTCTTCAATTTACATTATTTTCCTTCATTTTCCTCCTCACATGCAACCCGTGACCTTTCGCCTTCCTTTTCTCTTAATTTCCATTACTTTCATAAATAAAATGCCAATTAATGTCTCATGCGTTTCCAAAGCCTTTGACATTGCCTTTGCCGATTTCATAAACCATAATAAACCAAATGAACAGTCACACTAGGATGTTTTTCCCAACATTTAGCTTGGAAAATGTGTCCCATGACCTTGGTTATTATTTTTCCTTTATTAACTTTATTACAGGGAATTTTGACTAGGGTTGTTACAAGTATATCATCCAAATAGACAATAACAATTGAATCTATAAAAGGGCACAATACATCATTCATTAATCTCATAAATGTAGCATGTGCATTACATAGGGAAAATGGAATGAAAAGCCACTCATATAAAACTTGCTTGGTTTTGAAGGTAGTCTTCCATGTATCTTCTTCTTTGACTCAAACTTGGTGATATCGAAACTTAAAGTCCAACTTGGTGAAGTACTTTTCTTGCTGCAACTGATATAGCATATCATCTATCCTGGGTAGGGGGTATTTATTCTGGAGCGTGATTTTGTTCAATGCCCTGTAATATATAGACATCCACCAAGTCCCATCCTTCTTCGACACAATGATTATGGGCGACCCACATGGTTATATAATTGGTCGAATGACACCCTATTCTAGCAATTGCTACAATTATTTCTTCAGCTCACTCGCTTCTATAATAGACTACCCGTAAAACCCAATATTTGGCAATGGGGAGTGTAGAACTAAATAGATCTTAAACTCCACTTCTGTCTTACGTGGTAAGCCTTTAGGTTCTCAGAACACATCTTTGTATTCGTGTAACAAATCCTCCAATAGTTTATTTTGTTTTTGTTTCTTATTACACCCCTCTAGGGTTTCCTTTCCTCTTATTGACTCTTATTCAGACTGAATTTCTCTTAAAAAAAACAAAACATACTTATTGCAGGAACTAATCAATTTCTTGGCCTATTTGGAACTTACCAGTGATATTTTTGACTTTCCTTTGTGCCTGTTGATGATGAATGATTTTCCATCCTTGATGAGCCGATACTGGTTGGCTCTTCTCATGAATAATGCATCACACATGTACATTTATGCACTCCCAAACACGACTCCACATACATAAAGGGGAACCACATCTAGGTCTACTTCATCAATAAAATCAACAGTAATAGAAAATCTAATTTTACACTATTTTGTTATCTTCAACTCTGCATCCTTATTTACCCATCCCAATGGATATAGGTTTGGAAGATCACAAATTTCCAACCCCAACTTCTTGAATAGTTGTGTTGTAATGAGATTTTCATGCGATCTTGAGTCAAATAGAGCATTAACCTTTGTCTTCTTGACATGTATATTTATATAGAAGAGTTTGGTAATTTATTTCTCGTCCTGTTATTGAAGCATATTTAGATTCACCTCATTCTGTACTGATGTACATATGATATTCTCATCCACATCCAAGTTGATTTCAAATTGGTTGCTCGAATCAATGGCCATGGGATTCTTCTTCTTGTTATCTTTCTTCTTGTTCTTCGGGTTTAGATATAGGTGCAAATTCTAGGATTTTTCCTCTGAATGACCATCAATGTTGTAGTGGTTGCTAGGATATTTGCACTGGTGTGTTGTGGATGTTTTCTTCTTATCTTTCCCCCTTGTTGCTTCTTCTTCCCCTCCTTAGAAGCTTTTTGTTTCTCCTTCTGCTTTGATCCGCTTAATTTCTCTTCCTTCAAGCCTATGTTCTCCAGGTACTGTTCCTGTACACAAGGCTCGTCCACTGATTTGGGATTGAACAACATCACTTTCTCATGAAGATGGCGTTGTATACCCCCGAAATACTTGAAGAGTACATCTAGGTTCTTTGGAGAGATACCCAACATTATAGCCATCTTCCTGAATTCTATGGTGTAATCCTGCACAATTTGGTCTGGATTTTGCCTAAGGTAATGCCACCGGATCCACTAGTCCTCCACATACCCAATGGGATAAAACTATGACTTAATGAGGGTTTTGAAATACTATCACTTAGTCATTGGAGGTTCTCCCTCCAACCTCAGGGTTTCCATGTGGCTCTCCCACCAAGTCAGTGCATGGCCCTTTAATTTCAGCTGTGGAAATGAGATATTTTGCCCTTCCTTGATATGATGGACACTGAAATATAATTCAATTTATATAACCAATGGTTCAACTTAAGAGCATCAATATCACTATGGCATAACCTAATATCAAATTTTGCTTCCATTTTAAATAGGGACTATGATTGGTTCACGACACTCGAATTAGGTTGATCTTTTTGGGTCCTATCTTTGACTGGTTCTTCATTTCTCCTCAATATTTTGATCCCTGTTCAGATTTGTCCTCTACATTCGAACCCCCATATTCTCCAAATATCTTCATCTTTCTATTCAAGTCCACCATGAGGACACTTACATTGTGGTTGATATTTGCAACTTGTTTTTCCAACCGCATAAACCTCACCTTTGTAGGGTCACAAGCTTCGTTTACAGGTTCGTCGGTCATGATTAGGGTTTTATGAATTTCGGCCCCGCCAATCTAGATCCCTACAATATCCACAAAATACCCAAATAAACCTAACTCTGATACCAAATGATCTGTAAATTGTTGTGGATATTCCACTAGACAATTTGTCACAACAAATCTGATAATATTATATTAAAAATATGATATTCTACACTATTACAGTTTAATTAAATTTTAAGATCTGTATATTTAACTGTAATTAGTGCATGCATGGGAATGGAAATTATGCAAAAAAGTAGAGAATGAAAAAATAATATCTCACACACACATAAGACACAATATATTCTCTATGAAAAATCCTTTCGGGAGAAAACCCAATTGGAAGGTGAGGTCGCTTCGCTCTCTTTCTTTGTATGGAAATATGGTAGCAAGTACAAATAAGTAATGCTTGTGGCCTTGGGGCTACTACAATGCACAAATCCTCTCTGTGTTCTCTACCTCTTATCTTCTGGCCATCTCTGCTCCAGGGAAAATTTTAAGGATGAAAATTTATCTTAAAGTTTAGAAACCTTGGCAGATCTCAGTAGTCCATGATATCAAATCTATAAAATGTTTGGTGATATTTCCATAAATATATTCAAATTTCTAATAGTATCTATATAAAAGTTTCACGATTTTTAAGGTAAAATAGTTTTATACAATCAAATTTGGGCAAATCATTTTTTTTGCAAAAGGCATAGAAAATTAGCCCACCTGTGAATATTAGCCCCTAAAATTTTCCTTGCTTTTCTCAGATATGGAACAAAAATTCTCTCGAAAGAATGGAATGCCTCTTCTGCCTAGTGGCTCAGTTATAACACAACTTTATAGCCTATCGATGATTAATTTTGACTACATCAACTCTTAACTAGAGTTACAATATAGACTCTTCTAAAGTATTTTACATCATAATCATGTGGCTAGCCCCTTTTCCATGCATAATGGAGGATGGCGCGATATTCTCCTGAACTATAGGTGGGAAAACAAGAAGGTCAACTTTTGAGTGCCATAAATGTTGCATACTCACTTTGATTGACGTGCTTCTTGCAATGTTGTAAAGGTCTCTATGTGTAGAATAACTTGGAATGGTGCAATGCTAAAGAGGAAAATTTTTACCCCCAAAAAATGTCATTTGATTCCTCAAAGCACTCACGGAAGGTTTCAGACCCCGTTTCGCCAAACTGGGTCCCGTCGGTAAAAATGGTCCCATGAGCTTATTCCTCCACTTTTTCCACTATGAATGCATCGAGATGGATGAAAAATAATGTAATGATCCAGTCTGGATCAATAATTCAACTTCTCATTGAATAATTCTATTGGTCCGCCTTCTTGAATTAAAACTACCCCAATTGTTGTCCCACTTGCTTCAAAGTCAACTTGGAATACTTTGTCAAAGTTTAGAAGTGTCAAAATAGGTTTCTCTGTCACCTTCTTTTTCATATCTTAAAATTATTTCCTTACTACTATTTTCCATTTAAATTCACCCTTTTCATGCACTCAGTAAGAGGTGAAAAATTTGGCTGAAATTCCTAACAAATTTGCTATTGAAGCTTACCAATCCATGGATGCTCCTTACTTCAAAAGTAGACTCAGGTGTTGGGAAATCAAAGGTAGCCTTCAAATTTTTAGAAACCATCTTCAAAACTTCCTTGGAAATCACAAATCCCAAGTACACTAACTCTTCCTGCATGAATGTACATTTCTTCAAGTTTATCATCAATTTCTCTTCCTTCAACCACTACAACACTTGCATTACATGTTCCAAGTGATCCTCTTTTATTTTGCTAAAAAATTAAATTTCATCCAAGTATACCACAACAAATTTTCTAGGAAGGGTTTCAATGCCTCATTCATGAGCCTCATGAATGTGTTCAGGGCATTAGTTAACACAAATGACATAACCAACCATTCAAACAATCCATCCTTTGTCTTGAAAGCAGTCTTCCACTCGTCACTTCCTTGATCTAGATTTGATGATAACCACTCCTTAAGTCTATCTTTGTGAAATATGTAGCCCACTCAAGCAATCCATAATATCCTCCATCCTTGACAAGGGAATTCAATATTTAATGGCTATATTATTAATGTCTCTAGAATCCATGCACATTTTCTTCTTTGGATTAAATACCTATGGTACTACACACGTACATAAACTTTCTCATATCATTCCTTTGTTAAGCAACTCCTGTACTGACTTATTTACTTCCTCACTCTCTATTGAAGTCATCCTGAATGGTGTGATGTTTTGAAAGATTAATCAAGGTATCAAGTCAATATGATGAGAAATACTTCTAATGGGAGGTAATCCCTTTGGAAATTCAACAACAACAATATCCTTGAATTCATCTAACAAGGATTTAATTGATGTAGGTATGGTTTCTAATTCCACTTCCTCTTGTACAACATTTTGAATCACCGTTAAAAAAAAAACCCTTCTTTGTTCATGTGAAAACTCCTTTATTGAACACAACATGATCTTAATGTTACTCATGCATGTACCTCCACAACTTTCTATTGTTTCTTCTAACATTGGTGCGAGTTTTTACCGTTGTCCATCGTTCCTATAATAACATGTGTTTTCTTGGATATCATGGTAAAATTGTTTTGCAAACAACCATGTTCTTCCTAGAAGTATGTGGCATGCATCCATCTCAACCATATCACAAAATACATGCTCTTGAAGGCTTCCAATTTGAAAATTTAATAAGCATTGTTTATTCATAGTCACATGTTGACCTTTTTGTAACCATGAGAATTTGTAAGGATTTGGGTGGACTAAACTTTTGAGTTTTAGATTGTCCATGATTTTAGTTGACACTAAATTTTTAGTACCTCCATGACCATCTATAACCAAGTTACAACACTTTCCTTGGACCTTACATTTAGTTTTGAGAACTTTCCTTCTTTGTTTTGTTTCTCCCACTATTTTTTTCTTAGGCTTGAGCAACAGTCTATGAAAAATAAATTTTTCTCCCTATTGTTGGTGAAGTATAGTCACATTTTCTCCAAGAACAAAAGCTTCATTGGCTTGTGTAATTTGTGTTCTTGCTACATTTCTTTTCCCCAGATTTTATCCTTCTAGGAACTCAAATTTCTTATGCCCTTTATCTACACAATGATAACAAGTAAATACATGCTTTCCCCTTCCTCTTCCGAGACTTCCTCTGCCTCTTCTAGCACTGTTTCCACCTCTAACACCTTTATCACCGGTGGATTATTATTCCTTTTCACTGCCTCTATTAGTCCCTAATTTACCTCTACCTCTAAAACCTCTTCCTACCTTTTTGTTGTGTTTTCCTATTCAATTTTTCCTCTACCTTCAAGCCAATGTGTTAGGATTTATTAATAGGCCATAAATAATATGTACTCATTTCTTCTTGAAACAAGTATTTCAGTCCATTCACATACCTTGCAACTCTTTAAAACTATGGCTCTTTTATACTTGATCAAAGTGACAGATTGAAAAAATCTTTAGTGCACTGATGAAAAGATGTTTCCTTTTGTATTATATTATGGACTTGTCTATACAAATCTTGCTAGTAGTGAACAAGTAGAAATTTCTCCTTGTTCTTCATGAACTTCTTCTTCCAAGTATTTATCATTTCTAGATGATTATTTACTCTTTCTTTTTGTAGAATATGCCACCAATATAGCATGACCCTTCAACTTTGTCATGGAAAATCTCACTCAATTTGGATCCTAAACATTTTCATACTCGAAGTATTTTTTGAGTTCTCCAATCCAATTGATGAACACATTAGCTCTCAGATTGCCATTATAATATGAAACTTCAACTCTTACACTACCTCTATTGCTCAAGTATGAAGTCAACCTTCATGTTAGGTCTCTATCCTCAACATGTTGTTCTTCATCTATTTCTTCCTCGGGCTCTGAGTGTACTTATGCATCTCCTTTTCTTCTATGCTCCAACTCTTCTATTCTTCACCTTAACTCTTCCAGTTCTTGATTCCTTGAACCTCCACGTTCAACTCCTCTTCTCCTTAGTGGCACTCTTACAAGTTTTAAATGTCTCACCAAAATCCACATGCCTTAAGCCAAGTTTTGTGTCCCAACTCGTACCTTTGGTACTCTTGCTGAGAAACCACCAAATAAGGATTTCTAGTACCCTATTATTCGAAGCAAATAAAGGTGAAAATCCCATAATAAAATGAGCTCTAATACCATTTGACACAATTTTGGATTTTATAAAATCCACACATGAACTACAAAACCATACTTTTTGCTATAGAGTGATACCATGTAACAACCAAAACACCCTCGCTAACTCATACAACAACCAGTCGTACTCTGTCTAAATCACGCAACAGCCAAAACCAAATCCAAAATTCATTTTTCTCCCTTGTTCTTGTAATTTATTCCTCTCATTGATAACCTCTTGTTGGGCCTCACAATTGTTATGATTTCCTTATCATATTATTTCGTTTTAATGTTGTTTCTTGGCCTATTTGGAACTTACCAGTGATATTTTTGACTTTCCTTTGTGCCTGTTGATGATGAATGATTTTCCTTCCTTGATGAGCCGATCCTGGTTGGCTCTTCT